>Ga0154631_1118_pt2 | contig 9243 bp, 5 predicted proteins | sample Rifle2008BG13ft_FD_116060 | JGI IMG/M metagenome (GOLD analysis project Ga0154631, IMG submission 116060) | Bacteroidetes bacterium RBG_13_42_15 | reverse complement strand
GAGATCAGCAAGTATAAAGATTCTGAAAATCCGCGGTTCCCCGTTCAAACAATAATCCGTCCCAATAATTCTGAGTATCACGACTACCGTGGTTATGCAGGAAGAGTGGCCGGGGGGGGTTTCAGGCCCGGTGATGAGGTAACTGTTTTACCGTCAATGCTTAAATCAAGAATTAAAAGTATTGACATCTTCGGCAGATCCCTCCCGGGATCCCGGGCAGGAGATTCAGTCACCATTTCCCTGGAGGATCAGATTGATATCAATCGTGGCGACATGCTGGTTTCTCCTCATGATCTTCCTTTCATAAGTCAGGATATTAACCTGATGATATGTTGGTTTAATGAGAAGTCTTTGCGGATTGGCGGAAGATATCTTATCCGGCTGAACACTAACGAGGCCGGATGTGTAATCAAAACTGTCAATTACAGAATGAATATTAACAGCCTTGAAAGGGATTTTGAAAACATTACGGTAAAAATGAACGATATAGCAAATATCAACATTAAAACATCCAGGCCTGTGTTCTTTGACACATATAAGAAAAATAATATTACAGGGAGCCTGATCCTTATTGATGAAGGAACAAATGAGACTATAGCTGCAGGGATGATTCAGCAAGAATAATTAACGCAATCTGACCTGAAAAATGTGGTAAACAGACCCTCATATATTTCGAAGTTTTTCTCTGCCGAATATGCATAAATGTTGTCAACAAGTCCGGCTCTTGCCTCTGATCGGATACAATTGAAGAATCTACTAACGGAATCTTTCAACAGGGTAAGAGAAATGCATTTGCATTATAAGCCATTTCCCCTGTCTCTTTTCCAATACTCCTGTCCAGCGTACGTTACGCCAGCCTGATATTAGCCCATCCATCTCACTTATATCGTCAAGATAACAAGAATACCAGGCTACATCACCACTCCTGCTGAACCTTATCCTGAGATCCCGGATATTGCATTCCAAAGCCTTAAAACGATCCGTCATCCACACATTATCAGCAAGATCTCTTATTGCTTTGAAATCTGTTAATGTGGACGCCGAATCAGGACTGAAAATGAACAGCGTCGAATCCGGGACAAAAGTATTAAACAGGGTTGTTGTGTCTTTTGTCATTGCCCAGCAAATTGCATTATGAACGACTTTATCTACTATTTGGCTTTCCAGTTCTGGATCAAACTCCTGTATCACTGACCTGGAGGATTGATTGCAGGAATTGTTAAAAATTATCATTCCGACAAGCAGAAAATAAATTTGCAGTGTTTTCATTTTTCCACGTTATTTGGATTTGATCAATAAATGTAAAAAATAACATATAAACCAGGGGCAGGTCAGATAAACAATTGTTTTATGGCCGCCGGGTAAACTTTCGTTCAAAACTTTTTAAATAGTCCACTTTATATTTTTAAGTCTTTCCAATGCTTTAAGAACATTTTCATGTGTAGCGAATGAAGAAAGCCTTAAATATCCTTCCCCCGATGGTCCAAAGCCTAACCCGGGAGTTCCCACCACATGAGCTTCATGCAGCAATTTGTCAAAAAGATCCCACGATTTAATTCCCTGTCCGGAGTTAACCCAAATATAAGGAGAATTGATTCCTCCGAAAACCTGAAAGCCCATTTTGTCAAGATTTTCACGCATGATTCTGGCATTATTCATATAGTAACTTATCGTGGCTTTTACTTCCTTTTTCCCTTCTGGTGTATAAAGGGCTGCAGCGGCTTTTTGCACCGGATATGACACCCCATTGAATTTGGTGGTATTTCTTCTGAACCATAGCGGGTGCAAAGGTTTTTCAAATCCATCTGAAGTAAAAGCATGAAGATTTTTTGGGATAACGGTATAAGCACAACGAGTTCCGGTAAATCCTGCCGTTTTTGAAAAGCTGCGAAATTCGATTGCCACTTCTGTGGCACCATCAATTTCATAAATGGTATGAGGTATTCCGGGATCAGAAATATATGCTTCATAAGCAGCATCGTAAAGAATGATAGCTTTGTTTTTGATCGCATAATTGATCCATTTTTTTAATTCCAGATTACTGACACTTATGCCTGTAGGATTATTGGGATAACAGAGAAAGATAATATCGACTTTCTTTTTTGGGATTTCCGGAATAAATCCGTTTTCGACGGTACAGGGCAGATATACAAGCCTGTCATAATAACCATTTCCCAGATATTCACCGGTCCGGCCTGCCATCACACTTGTATCTACATAAACCGGATATACAGGATCTTGTACAGCGATGATATTATCCTGTCCAAAAATCTCGAGAATATTTCCAGTATCGCTTTTAGAACCATCAGATATAAAAATATCATCGGCATGAATATCAGCCCCGCGTTTCTGATAATCGTTTTCTGCAACAGCTTCGCGGAGAAAATCATAACCTTGTTCAGGTCCATATCCTTTAAATGTCGCGGCTTTCGACATCTCTTCGACACCCTCATGAAAAGCGCGAATGACTGTCGGCGTAAGTGGCTGAGTGACATCGCCAATACCCATATTTATTATATCGGCCTGTGGGTTCTCTTTCTTATATTCACGAACCCGCCGGCCAATTTCAGGGAAAAGATACCCGGCCTGAAGCTTAAAATAGTTTTCGTTAATCTGCGCCATTTTTTAATTTTGACACAAATATATTCAATTCGTTAACTATGCGAAAAAACAGCTTTGTAAAGATGCACGGACTAGGAAATGAATACATTGTCCTGGATAGTACGAATATTGACTTCCAACTCACAAGGCAGGCCATCATGCGTTTGTGCAACGTCCATTTCGGGATCGGCTCCGATGGCATAGTGCTGAAAGTACCATCGGCAAAAGCTGATTTTGGATTCAGAGTTTACAACCCTGATGGTTCTGAAGCAGAGAAAAGCGGGAACGGGCTTCGTATTCTATGCAAGTACCTGTATGATTACGGGTATACAGAAAGCCGTCAATTTTCTGTGGAAACCCTCACTGATATTGTATACACTGATATCGTTAAGGAAGAAAAAGGGAAAGCTTTGCTAATAAGGGTGGATATGGGGAAAGCAATTTTTTCATCGCGCAGCATACCGGTTGATTCGGATAAACCGGAATACATCGCACAAAAGATTAACGCCGGAGACAGGGAATTTGAAGTGAATTGCGTGTCGGTCGGAAATCCGCATTGTGTTGTGATCAAACAAGATCTGGATGAGGAAGAAATCCGGAAATACGGACCATTACTGGAAAACCATCCATTGTTTCCCAACCGCGTCAACGTGCAATTTGCTAAAGTTCTTTCCGATTACGATGCACAGATTATGATCTGGGAACGGGGAGCCGGTTATACCCTGGCATCAGGAAGCTCAGCCTGTGCAGCTTCCTGTGTTCTCGTGAAAAGAGGCCTGGTAAAAGGCGATCTGACCATGCATATGCAGGGCGGGACCATGAAAATTCAAATTGACAATGAGTGGAATATCCGCATGACCGGTGAAGTGCGCGAAATCGCAAAAGGTGTGATGGGCAATGAGCTGCTTGAAGATTTAGAAAGACCTTTTACTGGCTGAAATAACCGTGACATTTAAATCTAGAATAGTTGCCTTCCCTTGTCATGCGATTCTAAAAAGAATACCGGGAAATTACTTCGTCGAAATTAACAGGTTGATAAAATATATTAATAATTTTAACTAAAATATTAATGATTTGAAATAATAACCAATATATTTGTGTTATATTTAAATCAAATGGTCAATATTTTATCAATATTATCAAAAAGGATCAGCAGGAACAGAGGAACCGGTTGAGAAAGGTAACCTATTTGATAGTATTCAGGGATTGCCGTTCTCAACAAAAGGGAACGGTTTTTTACTTTATATTGTAACAAATTTGAAAAGTAAGATTATGAGAAAAGAGAGGCCACGGCAACAAGGACTGTACAGGGAGGAATTTGAACATGGCAGCTGCGGTATTGGTTTTGTTGCCCATCTGAAAGGGAAAAAATCTCATTCAATCATTACAATGGGTCTTGATATTTTAAGAAATATGACCCACAGGGGAGCTGAGGGCGCCGACAGCAAAACAGGCGATGGTGCGGGAGTGATGATCCAGGTGCCGAGAGATTTTTACCTTATCCAGGGTTATGCCCTGCCGCCTGAGGGACAATTTGGCACCGGACTTATTTTCCTTCCAAAGAACCTCGATGATGCTGAAAAATGCACCGAAATATTTCTCAATATCATTAAGGAAGAAGGCGTCAGCTATATTGGATTCCGTGAAGTGCCCAGAGATAATTCAACAATCGGAGAGATTGCACGTGCAGCTGAACCAAATATCCGGCAGATACTTCTAAGTGCTGATATCGGGCAGGATGATCTTGAACGAAAGCTCTATATCATCAGAAAACGCACCGAAAAGGTGGTCAGGGAATCAGAAATAAAGCAGAAAGAGTTCTTTTATATTCCCAGCTTGTCAACCAAAGTGCTGGTATATAAGGGTATGCTCACCTCAATCCAGCTTGGGGAATACTTCAGTGACCTTAATGACGAAAGGCTTCAGAGCGCGATCGCCCTGGTCCATTCAAGATTCAGCACAAACACCTTTCCAAGCTGGGACCTCGCACAACCATTCAGGGTGCTGGGGCATAACGGGGAAATAAACACGATTAAGGGAAACAGATTCTGGATGGAGGCCAGGGAATCGATACTCAAATCTGAAAAGCTGGGCGACCTTGAAAGAATTTATCCTATTATTGAGCCTGAAAAAAGTGATTCGGCATCTCTTGATAATGTCCTTGAATTCCTTCTGATGAGCGGGAAATCACTTCCCTATGCAATGTCGATACTTATTCCTGAGTCAATAAATATGAAGAATCCCATTCCCCCGGAACTGCGCGATTTCTATCATTATCATTCCACTTTCATGGAGCCATGGGACGGACCGGCATCGCTCATTTTTTCCGACGGCAGATACATTGGCGGAATGCTCGACAGGAACGGATTGCGTCCTTCAAGGTATGTTCTGACAACAAATGACCTGATAGTGATGGGATCCGAGGCAGGAGTCCAGACCTTCAAGCCTGATGAAATAAAGGAGAAAGGCAGGCTGAAGCCGGGTAAAATGCTTCTTGTAGATACCATGGAAGGGAAAATCTGTTATGATAAGGAACTGAAAGCCAAACTGGCTGAAGACTTCCCTTATGGTAAGTGGATCGAGCAGAATATGGTAAGGTTGGAAGAGATCGAAACGGGACACGTAGTATCACCTGACATAGGAAAACTTTATCAGAAATACCTTACTTCATTTAATTACTCGCTGGAAGATATAGAAAAGATAATTAAAGAGATGGCTGCAACGGGGAAAGAGCCCATAGGCTCGATGGGAAATGACGTGCCTGTTGCTGTGCTCTCCCGGAAACCATACCGTCTTTTCAACTATTTCAAGCAGATGTTCGCTCAGGTTACCAATCCACCGATCGATCCTATCAGGGAAGAGCTTGTGATGACACTCTCGGGATATCTCGGTTCTCTTCAGCAAAACCTTCTGGATGAATCGCCTTCCCACGTTAAAATGGTCCGTTTCAGGAATCCGGTAATATCCAACACATATTTCCAGGTAGTTAAAAACCTGCGATATAAAGGATTCTCCGCTGCGAACCTGCTGATGCATTTTGAAGCCGGAAAGGGAGGTGAAGGACTGAAACTGGCAGTGGATCAGTTATGTGCCGATGCCGAAAAAGCTGTTGACGAAGGGAAAAACTATATTATTCTGTCTGACAGAGGTATTGATGAGAACAAAGCACCAATTCCGTCACTGATGGCAGTGTCTGCGGTACATCATCACCTGATTGAAAAGCGCAAGCGAATGCAGATCGACATTGTTGTCGAATCAGCTGAACCGCGTGAAGTGATGCATTTTGCCCTTTTATTCGGATACGGCGCCAGCATTATAAATCCCTATCTCAGCTTCGCGGTTATCGACAGGCTTGTAAAAGAAAAGGCAATCCAGCTCGATTATCAGAAAGCTGAAGAGAATTATGTCAACTCCATAAATAAAGGCATCCTGAAGATAATGTCCAAAATGGGCATCAGCACACTGAGGAGTTACAGGTCTTCACAGGTCTTTGAAGCAATCGGCATAGATACTGATGTTATAGACAGGTATTTTTCAGGAACAACTTCAAGGATCGGCGGGATCGGTATCGGGGAGATAGCCGAGGAGGTTCTGATACCTCACAGAAAAGCTTTTGCAGATGACCAGTTGCCTGAAATTCTGACTGAAGGGGTCTATTTTTACAGAAAGCACGGAGAAAAGCATGCCTGGAATCCTGAAACAATATCCCTGCTCCAATGGAGCACCCGGACCAAAGACAAGGATAAATTCAGGGAATACTCAAGACAGGCTGACAATGATACAGCATCACCACTGTTTATCAGGGGCTTGCTGAAGATGAGAAAGAATCCTATAGCTCTTGAAGAAGTAGAGCCGGCTGAAAGAATTATGAAACGGTTTGTCACGGGCGCAATGTCATACGGATCTATCAGCCGCGAAGCCCACGAAACAATTGCAATCGCAATGAACCACATCGGCGGACGCAGCAATACCGGGGAGGGAGGTGAAGATCCGAAGCGGTTCAAACTTCTGCCTGGCGGTGAATCGGTCAGAAGTGCGATAAAACAGGTAGCCAGCGGCCGGTTCGGGGTAACAACCGAATACCTGGTAAATGCTGACGAGATCCAGATAAAAATTGCACAGGGTGCAAAACCAGGTGAGGGAGGACAATTACCCGGGCATAAAATCGATAAGATAATTGCCAAAACAAGGTACTCGATACCGGGCATCACACTGATCTCACCGCCGCCGCATCATGATATTTATTCAATTGAGGATCTTTCACAGCTGATATTTGATCTGAAGAATGTGAATCCCAGGGCAGGTATCAGCGTAAAACTTGTTTCTGCCAGTGGTGTAGGAACTATCGCAGCCGGAGTGACCAAGGCAGGAGCTGATCTTATTACAATAAGCGGATACGAAGGAGGAACCGGGGCAAGTCCTGCATCATCTATCAAACACGCAGGAATCCCTCTTGAGCTTGGGCTTGCAGAGACCCAGCAGACCCTGGTGATGAACAATCTCCGCAAAAAGGTTACCCTTCAGGCAGATGGCCAGTTGAAAACTGCGAGAGATGTAATTATTACAGCGCTACTGGGAGCCGAAGAGTATGGATTCTCAACATCTGCCCTGATAGTGCTTGGATGCGTTATGATGCGGAAATGCCACCTGAATACATGTCCTGTCGGAATCGCAACCCAGAATCCTGAATTACGCAAAAGATTCCTGGGGAAAGCCGAAAATCTTGTTACCTTCTTCACATTCCTTGCAGAGGATGTAAGGGAGTACCTGGCTGAAATGGGATTCAGGAACCTTGATGAGATAATCGGCAGGTTTGACCTTCTTGAACGTAACCATGATGCTGATCATTGGAAGACAAAAAACCTCGATCTGAAAAAAATGCTCAAACTGCCTGTCGAAGCTGCAAAAAATGACATGCATTGCATTGAAAAGCAGGAAAATAAGCTTGTCAATATTCTTGATCTCGAATTAATATCCAGAGCTGAAAAAGCAATCTCCGACAAGGTACCTGTTCAAATAACCAGACTGATAAGAAACACTGACAGAACAACGGGAGCTATGCTTTCAGGGAAAATAGCGTCCATCTACGGATCAGCAGGTCTACCCGATGGGACTATAAAATGCCGGTTTAAAGGATCTGCAGGTCAAAGCTTCGGCGCATTCCTTGTCTCAGGCATTGAGCTTTATCTTGAAGGCGACTCAAATGATTACCTTGGTAAAGGACTTTCAGGTGGCAGAATAATAGTGGTGCCTCCTGCAGGATCAATGTTTGAATCGGACAGGAACATAATAATCGGCAACACCGTCCTTTACGGCGCGACAAAAGGTGAAATATATATTTCAGGGGTCGCAGGAGAAAGGTTCGGGGTCAGGAACAGCGGAGCTATTGCAGTTGTTGAGGGAGTAGGAAATCACTGCTGTGAATACATGACAGGAGGACGGGTAGCAGTACTGGGTGCAACCGGAAGTAACTTTTCGGCAGGAATGAGCGGAGGAATTGCATATGTATTCAATGAGTTTGGCAATTTCGATTATTACTGCAACATGGGAATGGTTGAATTATCACTGGTCGAGGACAGGAATGACATCAATGAACTCAGAGAGCTTATTTCGAAGCATCTTAATTATACAGGAAGCAAAAAGGCAAAAATGATCCTGGATGATTTCGACAGGTTTCTCCCCATGTTCATTAAGGTGATACCCTATGACTACAAGAGGGTCATTGAGGAACAGAAACTCGAGGAGCTGAAGAAGAAAATTGCGAGTGTAGAGATTGATGTTGATATAAGCGGAGTTTAAAAAGATACTAATGGGTGACATTACAGGATTTTTGAAGGTCAGGAGGAAAGAGGCGGGCAACCGCCCTGTCAACGAAAGGATCTGCGATTACAGCGAAGTGGAACAGATTCTGAACAGCGAGGACAGGATGCTTCAGGCTGCCAGGTGCATGGATTGCGGCATTCCATTTTGTCACTGGAGCTGTCCTGTGGACAACCTGATCCCTGAGTGGAATGATCTTTTGTTCAGAGGTGAATGGAAAAATGCCTATGAAAGACTAAGTTCAACAAACAATTTTCCGGAAGTGACAGGCAGGATCTGTCCTGCTCCCTGCGAACATGCCTGTGTCCTGAACATAGGCCAGGAGCCTGTTACAATCCGCGAAAATGAGGTGGCTATTACAGAGAAAGCATTCTCCGAAGGATACATCAAGCCATATCCTCCTGCCAAAAGAACAGGAAAAACCGTTGCCGTGATCGGGAGCGGACCAGCCGGAATGGCTTCAGCAGACCTGCTGAACAAAGCCGGACATAGTGTCACCTTATTTGAAAAAGATGAAAAAGCAGGCGGTCTCCTCAGATTTGGTATTCCTGATTTCAAGCTCTCCAAGACAGTTATTGACCGTCGCATTGACCTGATGATCAGTGAAGGGCTCTCTGTCAGGACAGGTACAACGATCGGCAAGGATATTTCTGCCAAAGAGATAGTAAATCAATTCGATGCCGTGTGCGTTGCGATCGGATCAGGACATCCGCGTAATCTAAACATTGAGGGGAGGGATCTGAAGGGGATATATTTTGCCGTCGATTTTTTGAGCAACCAGAACAGGGTAAATTCAGGTGATCTTCATTTCCAGAATAATAA
>Ga0154631_1159_pt1 | contig 9399 bp, 7 predicted proteins | sample Rifle2008BG13ft_FD_116060 | JGI IMG/M metagenome (GOLD analysis project Ga0154631, IMG submission 116060) | Bacteroidetes bacterium RBG_13_42_15 | reverse complement strand
GGACGGGAGCTCCGAATGATCTTCCGTAATAAACCGTACCATCTTCAAGTGTCAGTTTTACTTTTAAAGTATTATTCATTCAGCTTCTAAAATAAACAGTTTATTTGAAGGATGAAACCGCTTTGTTGATCTGTTCCATAGCTATCCGTACTTTCTGATGCGTTGTCGCCAGGTTCATTCTCATAAATCCCTCACCACCCGGTCCGAAAGTTGATCCTTCATTCATCCCTACTTTAGCTTTATGGATGAAGAAGTCATGGAGTTCCTTTCCAGGGATGCCAAGTTTTCTGCAATCCAGCCAGATCATGTATGTAGCTTCAGGCTGAACCGGTACTATTTCGGGAATGTGTGCCCTGCAGTAGTCAATTACATAAACAGCATTCTGATTCAGATAATCCAGCAGGTCTTCGATCCATTCTTGACCATGCGAATATGCTGCTATTGAAGCAATTGTGCCTAAAATATTACCGTTTCCGATATGAAGGTGCTGAACTTTTGATTTAAAATATTTTCTTAATACAGGATTGGAAATAACTACTGATGACGTTGAAAGGCCTGCCAGATTGAATGTTTTGCTGGGGGCAAGACAGGTAACGGTAATATCTGCAATTTTATCGGAGATGCCGGCAACTGGAGTATGGTGAAATCCCGGCAGTACCAGATCGCAATGTATCTCATCCGACAGGATCAGAATATTATTCTTTAAGCAAATTTCGGCCAGCATGGCCAGTTCATTTCCGGACCAGGACCTTCCGACCGGATTATGAGGATTGGAAATGATTATCATTCTCGTATCGCGAGTAATTGAACCTGTAAGCGAGTCAAGGTCCATCACCCATTTGCCATCCACTTCAATCAACTGGTTAAGAATAAGATTGCGTCCATGACTTTCAACGGCTGAAAAGAATGGGGTGTATACAGGAGGCTGTATTACAATGGAGTCGCCGGGACGTGTAAATGCAAGGGTGCATAAATTAAGTGCGGGAACGATACCCGGGCAGAAGCAGATCCATTCATCCTCAATCGGCCAGTTATGCCTTTTCAGCATCCATGCAGAAATTGACCTGAAAAATTCAGCAGGATGAAATGAATACCCAAGTATCTCATGTTCAAGCCTTTTTCGAAGTTCGCTGATTATGAAATCCGGTGTTTTGAAATCCATATCTGCAACCCACATCGGAATTACATTTTCAGAGCCGAATATTTCATTTCTGAGATCGTACTTTACACAGTTGGTGCCTTCTCTTGAAACCTCTTCATCAAAGTTCCATTTCATCATGAAAGTATTAGTTTCAGGGGCTCAAAGATAAATAAAATTGAGCATGAATGGAGTATGCGAAATTGATGAAAATCTTTACTTGCAGGCGAACCTGTTCCGGATCATAATCGAAAAGATATTAATGAATGAATTTGCAAAATTGATCGAAGTGAGGAAGCTATTTTAATATTATTTATTATTTTTATAGGCGTTTTTAAGTGAGATTTTAATTTTAAACCAACTAAAATGAAAAAGGCTATAGCAGTTATTATTCTTCCAATGCTTATATTATGCGTTTGCGGGCTTGGTTCATGCAAAAACAGATCTGAAAAGAAAGTTCTTAAGGAGGCTGAGCTTGAACAAGTTGATTCTCTTCAAAGTGAGATCGAAAAGAATGTCTACCCATTGCCAACATCTGCTGAAGTTATTAAAATGCTGCAAGACCTGGAAGTTGGTTATATGCTGGGTATTTCCAATCCCGTTGAAAATGCAAGAAAATATTTAACCAGTGCAAGCAAAGCTATCAGCATGGGCAGTTACGGGGCTGATCTGAGTTATGCTACACTGTATAATATCCAGCAGGAAGTAATAAATTATCTGGATGCTATCAGGTCGCTGGCCGCTGACCTGAGTATGTCACCAATATATGACGAAACATTATATGACAAAATCAGAGATAATTTTGATAACAAGGATGAACTTGTTAATGTACTGACCGATGCCTTCAATAATACCTACGCCTACCTGAGTGAAAACGAACAGCAGTCTCTTGCCCTGCTGGTAGTGGGAGGTGCCTGGGTGGAGGGGATGTATCTTACAACTCACGTATCAGAAGCAGCTTATCAGGTTGCAGGAATTTCAAAGGTTTTAATCGAACAGAAAAAATCTTTTGACTTATTCATCGATATTACCAAACCTTATCTGGATGATGCGAACGTGAAAGAATTTGTTGATAAACTTGATCCTATTAAGAAAGTCTATGACGGGCTGACGACAAGCCTGACCAATCAGAACATCATTGATATCACAAATGCTATTGAAAGTATAAGAAACCAGATTATTTAATAACTTTTTCATAATTACCTGACCGCAAAGAAATTTATCTTGCGGTCTTTTTTTCATCATCGTTTTTATGAGGGAATCTGTACTGCTGGCTCTGATACACATTTTTGCTATCGTTTCCACCATTAATCCGGGTGGTATTTCGTCGAGGGGTAAGAAAATACTCCGAAGTTACCTCCGGAGGTACCTTAACCGTGAGCTGGAAGAAGAATATTATGCTTTGTTTGAAAATAACCTTGAGTTTTATTCAAATGAGCTGAAAAGCGTTGACAAGGCGGAACTCTCTGATGAAGATTCCCTGATTACTTTTCAGATAACAAATATTTGCCGGCAGATAAAGAAAGGATTGTTTCTTGAAGAGAGAATGATAGTCTTTCTTCAGCTGCTTGAATTTGCTTTTGAAGACGGACTCGTCTCAGAGCAGGAAAAAACAATCATCGACATTGTTTCCAGGACCTTCAATATTTCAAAGAAAGAGTACGACAACGCATGTGCTTTTATGATCAGCCGGTCGTACGATGAAGTCACCCCGGACTGTATGCTCGTAATCGAGAATGATAATCCAAAATATTGGGCAGCAGATAATTACAAGAACTATGACAACTGGCGTCATATCAGGATAAAGGGTTTCAAAGGACACATGTTCGTGTTGCACATTGAAAGCACCGGTTCGCTGATTCTTACATACGACGGAACGCTTACACTTTATTTCAAGGGCCGTGACATCATAGCCTGCCGGCCATACCTGCTCGACAGAGGTGTAAATATTAAGGGACAGGGAATTGAGCCGATCTATTATTCAAGGATCTACAAGAAATTTGTTTCAAGGAAATTCCCTGAGAAAATTGTCTTTGAAGGCCGTGAAATAGAATTCCTCTTTAAGAATTCTGATAATGGTGTCAGAAAAATGAACTTCAGAATTGAATCGGGCAACCTGATAGGCCTGATGGGAGGAAGCGGTGTCGGAAAAACCACAATGCTGAATTTGCTTCACGGCAAAACAAAACCCACCACAGGGAATATTTATATTAACGGCTATGATCTTAATTCTGATTCTGAAGAACTCACAGGACTGATAGGATTTGTCCCTCAGGATGATATGCTTATTGAGGAATTGACTGTATATGAGAACCTTTATTTTAATGCACGGTTATGTTTCGGCGAATATAATGAAGAGCAGTTAAACCAGACTGTCGATAAGGTTCTTCTTGATCTTGGCCTGTTTGATATCAGGGAGCTGCAGGTGGGTGATGTGATGAACAAAAAAGTAAGCGGAGGTCAGCGAAAGAGACTGAACATAGGCCTGGAGCTTATGCGGGAACCGGGAGTGCTGTTTGTTGATGAACCCACTTCAGGATTATCTTCTTTCGACTCCGAGAAGGTAATGAGCCTTCTGAAAAACCAGGCATTAACCGGAAAGCTTGTTTTCACGATTATACACCAGCCATCGTCCGATATTCTGAAAATGTTCGACAAGTTATGGATCCTTGACAAGGGCGGTTATATGATCTATGATGGCGATCCGGTAGAGGCTCTGGTATATTTCAAAACTGAAACCTCGCAGGCTAATGCCGCTGAAAGCGAGTGCCCGAATTGCGGTAACATAGAAACCGAGAACATACTCCATATTGTTGAGGTAAAGGTCATTGATAATGCTGGTTATGCTGGAAAGGAACGGCAGGTGAGTCCTAAGGAGTGGTACGAAAAATACATAAAGAAAATGATGCCGGTTTTTGGAGATCTGTCTCCTAAGACATCACTTCCTGTAAGCAATTTCAGAGTTCCAAAAAAATCATCTCAGCTCAAGACTTTTATTAAACGGAATATTACGCGCAAGCTGGCCGACCGTCAGTATATGACAATTAATCTGCTTGAGGTTCCGCTTCTGGCTTTAATACTTGCTTTCATTTCAAAATACAGTGAAGAAGGAGTTTATCTTTTTGGCCTGAATAAAAACTACCCCGTGTTTCTCTTTATGGCCATTATTGTCGCTTTGTTTGTCGGACTCACTGTAAGTGCCGAGGAAATATTCAGGGACAGAAAGATCCTTGAACGTGAGAGATTCTTAAATATCAGCAGGTTGAGTTATCTTTTATCGAAGGTCAGCTTCCTGTCTGTTATGTCCGCAATCCAGGCTTTATCATTTGTTCTGGTTGCTAACACTCTTCTTGAGGTCAAAGGGATGCTCTTTCAGCAATGGCTTATCCTTTTTTCAACTGCCTGCTTCGGTAATATGCTGGGTCTGAATATATCAGCGGGGATGAGAACTGCAGTGAGTATATATATACTTATCCCGTTGCTTCTTGTCCCCATGCTTCTTCTCGGAGGAGCAATGATAAAATTTGATGACCTTCATAAATCGATCAGCAGGAAAATATACGTTCCGGTGATCGGTGATGCTATGGTAACCCGGTGGTCATATGAAGCCTTAATGGTCGAAGAATTCAAAAACAATAAATTCGAAAGGCCATTTTTTGAATTGGATATGGAATTTAGTCAGACCGGCTGGTATTCATCATTTCTTCTTCCCACTCTGAAAGTTAAAGTTGATTATTGCAAAGCAGCCGGCAAGAATCCTGATCGCGAGGAAACATCCAGGAAGAACTTCAGAAAATTAAACTACCACTTCAAAGAATTATCTGTCGAAACAGGTCTGGTGCCCGGAAGTTGGATAGCTGATTTGAATTATGATGGATTCAATGATTATGTAGCCGGGCAGGCAAAATTATTTATTGATACTCTTTCATTATCATTACGGGCAAGAAACAAGATAATTTCGGACCAGCGCGATGCCCTGGTTAACATGATCAGGGACAGAATGGGAGAAGCTGAATTTCAGAAATTGCGGGATGAAAATTACAACGACAACCTTGCAAATATTGTGCTTAACAGGCTTAATACTAACAAAATATACGATTCTGACAAAAAGCTTATCCAGAAGGCTGATCCGATCTGGATGAAACCCGGTTCAAAACATGGCCGTGCGCACTTTTATGCTCCATTTAAGAAACTGGGAAATATGAGAATAGATACCCTGCCCTTCAACATTGCTGCAATCTGGATCATGACAGTAGTGTTGTTTATCACTTTATATTTTAATATTCTGAAACTATTTATCGTCTTGCTGGAATCGCTGAAGCTTCCTATCTGGAGAAAATTCGGGCGGGAACTGCTGCAGGGATAACGTGACCCACCTCATCCCCCGACCCTTTCTCCCCGGGAGAAGGGGAGAAAAAGATACACATGATTAAAGTACATCCAAAGAAAAATCTCGGGCAGCACTTTCTGAAAGACAAGTCAATCGCTCAAAGAATTTCAGACTGCCTTACGGGCGAGAGCTATGGCAGTGTCCTGGAAATCGGTCCCGGAATGGGCATTCTTACGGATTTTATTATTAAGAGGGGATTTGCCGATTTCAGGGTGATTGAAATTGACAATGAATCGGTTCATTACCTTAAAACCAAATATTCTGAACTTCTGAACATAATAACAGGCGACTTCCTTTCATTTGACATTGATAAAATTTTTAATGACAAATTCGCAGTTATCGGGAACTTCCCCTATAATATCTCGAGTCAGATATTATTTAAGATTCTGAATCATCGCGAAAAGATTGTTGAGGTGTGCGGAATGCTGCAAAAGGAGGTTGCTGAAAGAATATGTGCAAAGCCGGGTTCAAGGACTTACGGGATTCTGAGTGTTTTTATTCAGGCTTTTTATTCAGTGGAATATCTGTTTACAGTTTCAAACATGGTCTTTTCGCCTCCTCCAAAAGTCAGGTCGGGGGTAATCAGGCTGAAGAGGAATAAAATCACGGACCTTAATTGTGATGAGGATCTGTTTTTCAGGGTAGTCAAAGCTTGTTTTAACCAGCGGCGCAAAACATTAAGAAATTCAGTAAGGGCAGCATTTGATCTTAAAGTTGCTGATTATCATGATTTCCATCTGAGGCCTGAACAATTATCAGTAGATCAGTTCGTTGAACTAACAAACTGGATAGGGAAGAACATGAAATGATCAGAATGAGAAACCTATTGCATCCACCGGATTCATTCGGGCAGCCGCATTAGCAGGTGCATAACCTGCAACAATTCCTATTACGCCTGATATAAATATCGCGAGTATCACATTGCCAAAAGTCAGGTACATATTAAGTTCATACAAGTAATTTACGATCAGCGTTCCGATAAAGATCAACAGTAGTCCGAGCAATCCTCCGGTTATCGAAAGAATTACTGATTCAGTAAGGAACTGCTGGAGGATAAAAAATCTTTTTGCTCCGAGTGCTTTTTGTATGCCTATAATATTTGTCCTCTCCCTGACAGAAACAAACATTATGTTTGCAATTCCAAATCCGCCTACCAGAATGGCGAAAGCCCCTATTATCCAGCCTGCTATATTAATTCCATTGAATACCGCTTCAAATCCCTGTGAGAGCATGGTTGGAGTGTTAACAGAAAAATTAGTTGTCTCGACCGGTTTAAGTCTTCTTGCCGCCCTTAGAATCATGGTGATCTCATCCGAAAGCTCCTGGACTGAGACACCAGACTTCCCTTTTAATATCATTTGAGTTTCAATGAACCTGTTTCGCAGATTAATAAAGCTTCTGCCAAAGTTTAGTGGAATAAGGGTAAGCTGATCTACATTGCTTAAACTGATACCACCCTGTCCCTCCTTTTTCAGGACCCCGATGATTTTTGCTTTATGGCCTGCAATTGTAACTTCTTTGCCTACAGGATCATTGCTTTCAAATAGTCTTTCAGCTATTTCAGCTCCCAGAACAGCCACATTGCTGCCGCTTAAATACTCATACGGAGAAAAGTATCTGCCATTTTCGATCTCAAACGCAACTACTTTTTCCAGATTATCAGTTACTGCACCCAGAACAACATCATTTGCCACATTGTTCCTGTATTTAATCTTTTCGGCCTGAGCTGCAACCAATGAAACCGCTTCTGCTTTTGCCGATCTGTTTAATACAGCCTGGTAATCGTTCAGTGAAATTGACGGCCATCTGATGATGTCCCACCACGCCAGGTTCCTGTCTAAGGACCAGGGGATTTTCTGAACATAAATTACATTGCTCCCCATTGAATTAATATTTTCGCGGATCGATTTTTCCATCCAATCGAGGACTGTAAAGACAGATATGATACAGAATATACCTATTGTAATTCCAAAAAGAGAGAGAAAAGTCCGTAGCTTATTAGCTATCACTGAGTTAATAGCAAATAAAAATCCCTCTTTAAATAGTCTTAAGAACATCAATGAAATATTTTCAAATTAACAGGAATGCCAAAGGTAAGAAAATCAATTGGATTTTGCAGGACCGGGTTTTGGCCAATAATATTCCTAATTATTTTGTATTGAGGATAATAAAAAAATATCTATTTTTAACCGCCTGAATCTGCAGGGAGTGACCCATCATAAAAATCAGATTATGAGAGATAAAAGAATTAATAGCGCATTGATCTCGGTATATTATAAAGATGAACTTGAAGAAATTGTACGTACCCTGAATGAATTGAGTATTAGGATTTATTCCACAGGTGGTACGTATAATTTTATCATGGACCTGGGCGTGACGGCTGAGACAGTTGAATCTCTCACGACTTATCCGTCGATACTCGGAGGAAGAGTAAAAACACTCCATCCATCTGTTTTCGGAGGCATTCTTGCCAGAAGGGAAAATCCGGAGGATGCTGAGCAGCTGGGAACATATAAGATACCTGAAATTGACCTCGTTATTGTCGATCTTTATCCCTTTGAAAAGACCGTTCAATTGGTAAACAATGAGGAAGAGATAATTGAAAAAATAGATATAGGAGGAATATCCCTGATCCGGGCTGCAGCAAAAAATTTCAATGATGTTCTTGTCGTATCGGGAAGAGCCCAGTACCGGCGATTGTTGACTCTCCTGAAAGAGAAAAAAGGAGTGACTTCGCTTGATGACCGTAAATTATATGCTGCCGAAGCCTTCAAAACTTCGTCGAATTACGATACTGCCATCTTTAAATATTTCAACAGGAGTGCCGGAATTGAAGCCTTCAGAGAAAGCATCGATTCTTCGTATCACCTTCGTTATGGTGAAAATCCTCATCAGAAAGGTATCTTTTATGGGGATCAGGACAAATTGTTCGATAAACTGCACGGCAAGGAGATATCATATAATAACTTCCTGGACATTGATGCTTCACTTGGCCTCCTCGATGAGTTCACCGATACGACATACGTAATTATCAAGCATAATAATGCATGTGGCGTTGCTTCACGCGAAAATCCTGCAGATGCCTGGAAAGATGCTCTTGCCTGTGATCCTGTTTCAGCGTATGGTGGAGTAATAGCCTGTAACATTCAGGTTGGTGAATCAGAAGCTGCAGAAATTGATAAGATCTTCTTTGAAATAATCATAGCGCCTGATTTTACTGAAAATGCACTTCGGATTCTTATGCAGAAGAAAAACAGGATAATCCTCAAGAGGAAAGAAAAAACGCAGAATCAATATTATTTCAGGTCATTGCTGAATGGGGTCCTGTGGCAGGAAAAGGACAGCAGCATGGAATCGGCATCTGACATGAAACCAGTCACAAAGAAGCCTCCTTCGCCGGAAGAAGTTGAAGATCTGGTGTTTGCAAATAAAATTGTGAAGCATAGCAAATCGAATGCAATAGTACTTGCAAAAAATAAACAACTTTGTGCGAGTGGAATTGGTCAGACGTCGAGGGTTGATGCTTTAAAACAGGCAATAGAAAAAGCCCGTACATTTGGTTTCGATCTGAACGGGGCAGTCCTTGCTTCAGATGCTTTTTTCCCCTTTGCCGACAGTGTGGAGATAGCTCAGAAAGCAGGAATTAGTGCGATAGTACAGCCTGGAGGATCAGTCCGGGATCAGGATTCGATTGATTTCTGCTCTTCAAACGGAGTGGCCATGGTATTTACAGGGAAAAGACATTTCAGACACTAAATAATAATTAATCATCTCATTCAATGGGACTATTTTCATTTTTGACACAAGAAATTGCAATTGATCTGGGAACAGCAAATACAGTTATCATACATAATGATAAAATAGTTGTTGA
>Ga0154631_1240_pt2 | contig 9496 bp, 3 predicted proteins | sample Rifle2008BG13ft_FD_116060 | JGI IMG/M metagenome (GOLD analysis project Ga0154631, IMG submission 116060) | Bacteroidetes bacterium RBG_13_42_15 | reverse complement strand
TAATCCGTGGAGATCCCTTTATAAAGCCTGCAGCTCAGTAAAAACACCAGGTGATATAATTCATGTCAATGCCGGTACTTATATTGAAACAAATCCGAGTGTTTTGGCTGTTAATGTAAGCATTGAAGGAGAAGGCGAAAAATCAATAATAATATCTCATTCCCAATCAAAAAATAACTATGAAGGAATAATCCAGCTGATAAGCGGCACAAATACCAGTCAACATATAAGCAACTTAAAGATAGACGGTGATGATTTAATTGGTTCCCAGGCAATATCTGTTTTTGACAGAGATAATGTCAGTATTCATGATTGCGTAATTGTTGATTTTCTTGTGCAGGGAATAAAATTTGGAGGTGGTACGCAGACCGGAAACAGGGTATACAATAATATCATAACAAACTGTGCAGGTAGAACCGTCGATGAACATGCCTGCCTGTCAATAAATGATAATACAGGGATGCTTGTTTACGGTAATTATATAAAACAAAACAGCAGACCGGACGGCCAGAACGGGATATGCATTGAAAGCTGGCAGGGTTTGAAAGCCTGTAAGATCTATGATAATAATATAATTGGATCTGCTTCTAGTTTGAATAACTGGTCCTTTGCCATTGAGTTCTGGAAAACTGAAGGAGGAATTGAAATTTATAATAATAATATTTCAGGATTTATCGACTTTGGGAAAGATGTATATAAGGGTAATTATGAATATGGCCTTGATTTTCATCATAATACTGTTGGATGGGATGGGCTGCAAGATGAGCACACCTATGGCATACAGTTTGAACAGACGATTGAGTCAGTAATAATCAGGAATAACATATTTAAAAACCTGGAAACGCCGATATACTTTTGCCAGTATAACTACACCGATGACTATGTAAAGGATATTTATATATTCAATAATCTCCTGATCAATGTCGGAATGACCGGCTCAAATTATGGGTCCGCAATTTTTTTTGAATCAGGTCCAATACCTCCAATTTATGAGGATAATATAAATATCTGGAATAATACAATAGTAGCTGATCCTTCAAATCCTACCGATTACGGCATATGGATCCCTTCCTGCAGGAGAGTGACTAATGTAAGTATCAGGAATAATATAATAACTGGTTTTAGCGATGCTCCTGTATATGCTGAACTAAATGCATCTTCCGGAACAATCAGCACATTATCGATTGAGAATAATCTTTTTTACAGGAACGGTAATAACAATGCCCCTAAATATGTTAACATCATACCCTCAAATGTAGCCTATCGCAATAATATAGTTGATAATCCTGACTTCGTTTCTGCAGCAGATTTTCATTTACTGGCTGAATCCCCGGCAGTTGGTACCGGAATACCAATATCCAGCATAACTACTGATTTTGAAGGGGTGTCAGTACCAAATCCTCCAAATATAGGTTGCTATGCTAAGGTCGTTGGAACTCCTTATCCATCCTACCTGAATTCTTCTGTTGAAAATGCAACACCATCAGTACTGGAAATGAATTATAGCCTTGCTTTGGCTAATATTGTTCCAGCCACTTCCGCTTTTTCTGTTCAGGTCAATGCAGTTTCAAGAAACGTAACATCTGTGTCTGTTTCAGGCTCAAAAGTGCTGCTGGTGCTCGCCGGTCCTGTCGTTTATGGTAACATTGTGACAGTTTCTTACACCGCTCCTTCCTCCAACCCGTTACAGACACCTGCAGGAGGTAAAGCCGTAACAATCACTGCCAGGTCTGTAACAAACAGGGTAAGTCCTCCGCCAGCAAGCCCGGTGTATGTAAGTTCAGCGATTGAAAATGTCTCCCCTTCAGTACTCGAAATCACTTATAATCTTTCCCTGGCAAATATAGTTCCTTCCATATCCGCGTTTTCTGTCCAGGTTAATTCAGTTGCCAGAACCGTGAACTCGGTTACTGTATCCGGAACAAAAGTCCAGCTGACTCTGGCAAGTCCTGTTGCATATGGCAATATTGTAACTGTATCTTACACTGTTCCTTCGTCCAATCCATTACAGACACCTGCCGGAGGAAAAGCTGAATCGATCTCTGTTAAAAGTGTAACAAACGGGGTAAATCCTCCACCGGCAATTCCTGTCTACCTAAGCTCGGCAATTGAAAATGCAGCTGCCTCCGTAATTGAGATGACTTACAATCTTACACTCGCAAACATTGTTCCTTCAGTATCTGCTTTTTCTGTCCAGGTTAACACAGCCGCGAGAAACGTGACTATTGTATCTGTTTCCGGGGCCAGGGTCAGACTTACAATGGCAAGTCCTGCTGCCTATGGAGATGTTGTAACCGTATCTTACATTGTTCCTTCATCCAATCCTCTGCAGACCGCTGCCGGAGGTAAAGCTGATGCAATATCGGCTAAATCTGTTACAAACAAAGTAAGTCCGCCTCCGGCACCTGCTTATGTCAGTTCTTCTGTCAGTAATGCGACACCTTCAGTTGTTGAGATTACCTATAGCCTGTCACTTGCTAATATTGTACCTGCTGCATCTGCATTTTCGGTAAATATCAATTCCGTCGCACAAACGGTCAATGCCGTAGCTGTATCCGGAACGAAGGTCACTCTGACCCTTGCTACCCCGGTTGTATATGGTAACATTGTAACAGTATCATACACAAAGCCTTCTGCAAATACTTTGCAAACCTCTTCAGGTGGTCAGGCTGAATCTATTTCGGCCCAGTCAGTAACAAACAATGTCAACGCAGTGAGTCTGCCTCCGGAAACTACTGCTCCTCCTGTGGTCATAAGCACACCACCTGTAGTCATAAGCACACCTCCTGTGGTTTTAAACACACCTCCTGTGGTTGTGGTTAATTTCATGGAGGAGACTTATTCCGGATTTGTCGGAAAACTGAATGCAAGCGGAAGCTATGATACAAACAAGGATGATCTTACTTACACATGGAATGTACCGGGTACAATTCCTGTGTCTGCCACAAATGGTCCTGTAATTGAATTTCTTGCTCCAATCGTTGATGCAAATCAAACCTATGATTTTAGTGTGACAGTCAGTGATGGCAAAGACCCCCAGACAAGGACAATTCCTGTTGCGATAGTTCCATATCAGCCCGGACTCGAAAAAGCCCAGATTATCTCAATTGAGGCTGTTGATTTCCAACTACCTTATCATCCGTATAATATTATGGATGGCAACATTGGTACAATGTGGTCGGTAAACGGAAATGACCAGTGGATTATACTTGAACTGAGCAGACCTTTTAATATTCAGCACGTAGAACTGGCTTTCCAACCGGGGCAGAAGAGAGAATTCTATTTTGATATCCTGGGTTCAAACGACAAGGAAAAATGGGAGCCGATCCTGACCAAGACCAGGTCGTGTTCTTTCTCGGGCGACTTACAAGTATTTGAATTTCCCGCATCAAAAACAGAAAGAGAATACAAGTATGTGAAACTTGTCGGACAGGGTAATTCAACTGATAAATGGAACTATATTGGAGAATTCCGGATCTTTGGATACAAGCATAAAAATCCTGCTGATTACGAAGAATTGTTGGTAAAGATCTATCCCAATCCGGCCCGTAAATTTTTCAATATTCTGATTGATGAACAGACTTTTAATCCCGATTTCATTAAGATTGTGAGCTTAACAGGGAAAGTCATTCATGATGATAAAATTGATCCTGGTATAAGGCAATTACAAATCCCGGTCGACTTCGAAAAAGGCATCTATATCGTGCAAATGGGAACTGCCGGCATCACTATGTTTACCCAAAAATTAATCGTGACCAACTGACCCGGGGTGATTTAAGTTCTGCCGGGATGCCAGATGATCACTGATTATTTTCTAAAATAGTAAGATCAATTCTTCTGTTCAGTTTTCTGTCGGTCTCCTGGGAATTCGGAGCAACCGGCCGTGTGCCACCAAATCCTTTTGCAGTTAATCTCAGCCTGCTAATCCCGTTAATAACAAGATAATTAACCATAGCTTCTGCCCGTTTCTGTGACAAATACTGGTTCGAAGATGCCAATCCCTGGTTATCTGTGTGACAGGAAATTTCAAGTTTCAGTGCAGGATACTTCGACATAAAACCAAGAACCAGGTCAAACAGCTGGGTTCCCTGGGATGTCAGGCTATATGTATTTCTCCTGAAAAAGGTATCCGATGATACTCCGAACACTCTCTTTATATTATTAATTTCCATGGCTGCCGGATCCTCCAGAGTGTAAGGAATAATCCTTGCATTCGCATAGCCCAGAGCAGTAATTTCATTATACGCGGGATACGTTGCCATAAGACTCATCTCTTCATCAATTATATAACTGTAAACCTTCTCACCGGGCAAGTATACTTCTTTTACGCGGAATTTAACCGGCACATTTCTAAAGATCTTATCATTGGGAGCCAGCTTTGTTTTTGAATTAACTACTTCAAGACGGTAGACTAAATCCGGATTGTTATTTTTTTCGGCGGAATATACATTATCAGCTGTGGCATATTCATAATCGAGAATATTAATAAGCGGAGCTGCCGGAACAATCCTTTTGTCATATTCAGCTTTTTCCTGTTTGTCGCTGAAGATCTTTACCGGCTTTGTAGCACATGCTTCACGAATTACTCCTGTCTTCTCATTTCTTACAATCAGGCCAACCTTGACTTCATAGTCTCCTCGCGCATTATAAGCATGACTTGTCCTTTCTCCTCTCGACCTGTTCCCGTCTCCATAATACCAGGTGTAATTCAGGATTTCAGATCCCGGAAAATGTGATGACATGCCGTCAAAATTCACGGGATCTCCAACCAGACCTGAAGCTGCGGAAATAATTACAGGCTGTTCTATATCCTTAAGTTCAAGATTATACGACAGTTTTGAAAAGAAAACCCTTTTTGATTTAATATCTATCGCATCCAGTTTTACGGTGTATTTCCCGGGTCCTTTAAAACAATGTTCAACATCCTTGCCGGTGGCAGTGCTTCCATCCCCAAAATCCCATACCAGTCGAAGGAATTGTTCGTCAACAGGAATTTTACCTTCATCGGAAAATTTGAAACAATACTGATTGACTCTCTGGGGTTCGCAATAAAAAAGCTGGTGGATATTGGTCTTATATTGATAAATATCAACTGAATTGCCTCTCTTAGACGAGAAAAAACCCTGATTCATAACAGGATCCGCGATAAGCGCAAAATCATCAAACCGTGAATTGATAGGGGGATCAATATGGACCGGAGGCAGCCATTTATCTTTTGATTGTTTCGTATAGAAGATATCCTTGCCTCCAAGCCCGGGATGTCCGTCAGAAGAGAAAAACAGACCACCCTCACTGTTTACAAAGGGATACGATTCATTACCGGGTGTATTGATTTCCGGACCCATATTAACAGGATCCTCCCAATAATCACCTCTCCAGTTACAGAAATATAGATCAGTGCCTCCATTACCCGCCGGATTATCTGATGCAAAAAAGAGTCTCTTCCCATCAGGAGATATATAGGGAGTTGTTATGTTGTAATACTCATTATTAAACCGTATGTCAAGAATCTTCACCCAATCATAATCCTCAAGAACCGCAGTGAAAATTCCGAGTTTATTCCTGGGTTGTGATTCTTCATCAATATTTCCGTCTACTTTCAGATTCCTGGAGAAATAAATTGTATCACCTCCACGGCTGAACGATGCCGGTCCGTCATTATATCTTGTCCTTAGACTTTTCGAAAAAAGCTTCACTTTGCCCGAAACTGTATCAGCAAAGTTGATCTTTAAAAGTCCCTCGTCTTCAGAAGTCAGATAGTTTTTAAAAAGTCGCCTGTTCCTGTTTGAGCAGAACACTATTCCCTTTTTGTAATAGACGGGGGAAAATTCATCACTTTTCTTGGAACTGAATCTGGCAATATCAATTGAATAGGTTTCCGACTGGCCCAATACAACCAACGGGAGAAACAATGAAGTCAGAATTACAGAGATTTGTTTTATTTTCATGATAGGGAATTAGAAATTCAAAGGACTGATAGCTTCTACTTTGTAACGGAATTCGTATCTGAGCATTACCTCATGAGAACCAGAACTGTATGTCCTTAATTTAGCAAAATCGAAGTCATACGAATAGGCAAATTTTATTTGACCTGTCACCTGAAACTGGAACAATCCAGTGATTGAACGGTTATTTCTGTAGGAGGCACCAAGCCAAAAACGATCCATCAACCTGAAATGAGCATTTATGTCGTAGAGGATCTTATCCCCCGGCGAAAAAGCGACAAGCGCAGATGGGAGAAATTTCAGATTTGGCGATAAATCAAACAGGTACCCGGTGTTAAATAAATAATAATAATCGCTCATATTATTATGAAGAACATATTTATTCTTGTCAAAATCGAACTTGTATCCTACCAGTTTCGGTATTGAAAATCCGGCAAAATATTTTTCACCTGAATAATAGGTGCCGAAACTGAAAGCCGGAACCACAAATACCTTTGAATCAATTAAAAGATATTCATCTCCCGGATCCAGGACAATCAGGTCGGACCATGCGGTGTTTGTTACAATTACACCTGCTCCGAGTCCAAATGCAAGACTTCCTTTGTCCATGTCAATTTTATAAGAATAATTGGCTGTGAACTGATTCTCTTTGGTAACTCCTATTTTGTCATTGATGACATTGATTCCCAATCCCATTTTCTGATCGCGGAAAGGAGCATCAACAGTAAGCGACATTGTCTCAGGCGATCCCTTTATTCCAACCCACTGTTTCCGGTAGAATGCCGCAATGTTCAGTACTCCCCTGTTCCCGGCATATGCAGGATTAATCGTCAACGGATTAAGCACATATTGATTTGTGAAAGGAGTTAACTGTCCCGAAAGACTTAAAGGGATCATCAGAGAAAAAAGTAATTTAATTATCCTTTTCATTTCATCGTTTTATTACAATATAACCTTTAATTGGTTTGATTTTTTCTGGCTTCAGAACATAATAGTAAGTATCTGCAGGGAGGTGATTCCCATTTCCATCCTTTCCGTCCCAGTCGTTAGCATAATTATCATTGGTGTACACTTTCGCTCCCCATCTGTTGAAAATATCCAGATTTGTCCTGCCAAGTGTCTCAATTCCTCTTATTATAAAGAAATCATTATTGCCATCAAGATTGGGGGTGATCAGGGAAGGGACAATCAGATCATTGATCTTAATCAAGACCGTATCAGACGATACAGCGCATATACCATTGGTCACACTCCATAGAAGATTATTTTCCCCCAGTGAGAGCTCCGTAACACTTGTTTTATTACTGTTTTTATCTGAAAATATACCGTTACCCGTAAGGATTTTCCATTCTCCTGTTTCATAATTATTTAAGGCAGAAGCTTCCAATACTGTCTCAAAAAGAAAATTAAGAGTCTGATCCGGACCTGCATCTGCTACCGGTTTCTCTCTCACTTCAACAGTTACCTGATCAGTATTTGTGCAGTTCCATTGATCGGTCAGCGTAACTGTAAAGACGGTTGTTACTAGAGGCGTGGCGATCGGGTCAGGGATAGCCGGATTATTAAGTACTCCGGCCGGACTCCACAAAAATGCTCCTGAACCTTCAGCCTGAAGCTTTATACTGCCGTCTTTGCACAAGGATGCATCCGGTCCGGCATAAATTGAAGGAGCGGGATGAAAAACCACACGAATTATGTCAAGTGAAGAGCAACTGTAGCTGACTTCTGTCCAGGCGAAATCATATTCACCAGATTGGGTTACAGTAACTGTAGCATTATATTGATTTGGATTCGGAATGAATGTTGCGTTTCCCGGACCACTCACTTTTGACCATGTTCCCGTTCCTGATCCCGGGACCGCATCCAGTAAGAAATCTCTGTCGCATTCATCCCCTCCATTTCCTGCATTTGCTGAGCCCTGTTCAGCAAAAACTACCGTGACGGAAGATCTGCTGGTACAGGGTCCATTTACTTCGGTCCATCTGAAAACGTACGTCCCAAAGGCACTGACTGTAACTTTTGCCTCAGGATCATGGTTATTAGGACTGAAAGTAGCCGTACCGGGTCCGCTTTCCCTTGTCCATGTTCCAGTCCCAATGCTTGGTACAGCATGGAGATAAAATTCACGTCCACAGTTATTCCCTCCTGGTCCGGCATTAGCCACCGGAGGCCGGTTAAAATTCACAGTTACATTTGAACTGCTTGAACAGGGGCCATTTGTTACTGTCCAGGTGAAAACCTTCGTTCCGTATTCTGTGACAGTAACAGTTGCAGTCGGGCTGTTCGCATTAGGTGAGAATGTCGCATTGCCGGTTCCGCTTGTCATTGTCCATGTTCCTGTACCGGGAGTTGACCCTGATACAGCCCCAAGGACAAAATTAAGATCACATTCATTGCCCCCGGCGCCTGCATTTGCCAGAGGTAGCTGATAAAAATCAACTATAATGTCATCACTTGACCGGCATGCACCTCTGGTTTCAGTCCATCTGAAGGTGTAAGAACCATAGGCGGTAACCCTTACAGTTGCAGTGGCTGTATTTGCATTAGGCGAAAACGTTGCATTGCCGGGTCCGGAGACTTTTGTCCAGACGCCTGTTCCAAAAACCGGTACAGCATGAAGAACAAAACTAAGTCCACATATATTCCCTCCTGAGCCGGCATTTGACTCCGGACACGGAAGAGTTGTTGCATTCAGTCTTACAGGAGAAGACTGAAGCCTTCCCCTGTTGTCAGCAGCAACGATATAAATAGTGTGGATCTGATTAGGATTAGAAACGTTAAGTACAGCTTTAAGCGTTTTACCAGTATCTCCTTTCTTCACTGAAAGAACTGCTGTTGCAACGACAGTCCCGCTTGGGCTGGAAAGTGCCCGCGTTCTTACATAAGAAGAAGTTAGAACGGCAGTATTATTAAAATTAAAGACAACAACATATACTGTGCCTTCCCTGTCCAGGCCATAATTCACTGTAATGGACCATGCATCGGTGGATGCAACGGATGGAGTACCTGAAATCCATACAGGTTGTGCAAAGGTTCCTGATACCGGTAACAATGCCAGTGAAAATATGACCATTATTTTGATAAATCCATTCATTCAGCAATCATCTTATCGTCTTATCACCACATATCCTTTAATAGTTTTAGTATTCTCAGGTCTCAGGATATAAAAGTAGGTGTCTTCAGGCAGAGGATTTTCTTTGTCATCCACTCCATTCCAGCTATTGTCGTATTCATTGTTTTCATACACTCTGGCTCCCCAGCGGTTAAAAACAACGAGAGAAGTCTTGCCAAGAGATTCTATCCCCTCTATTATGAAATATTCATTATTCCCGTCAAGATTTGGGGTTATTAATGTTGGTATTATCAGATTCTGAACTGCAATCTCAACAGTATCCGAAGATACCGGGCAAGCTTGATTTGAGACTGTCCATATAAAACTGTTGACTTCGAGTGAAAGATCGCTGACTGAAGCAGAAGGATCATGTACATCTGAGATATCACCGTCTCCAGTAAACAGTGTCCACTCTCCGGTTTGATTACTGCCAGGTGGA
>Ga0154631_1321_pt4 | contig 9559 bp, 6 predicted proteins | sample Rifle2008BG13ft_FD_116060 | JGI IMG/M metagenome (GOLD analysis project Ga0154631, IMG submission 116060) | Bacteroidetes bacterium RBG_13_42_15 | reverse complement strand
TTGAGATCACTTTATGTCCGCTTGCCGGAATTCCGAGCCCTGTTCCCAGACATGGCCCGCACGATGGTGTAAGAATATTTGCTCCTGATTCGATCAGAGTTGAGATCAAACCTTCCCTTATTGCCTGAAGGAAGATCGCATCTGATGCCGGAATGACATTCAGCTGGAATCCCTTCTTAATCCTTTTGTTATTCAGTATTCCGGCCGCAATTCGTAAATCCTCGATCCTTCCATTTGTGCAGGTACCGATAAGCCCTTCGTGAACCGGAGTTCCGGAAACTTCTGTTACTGTATTAACATTTTCGACGTTATGAGGTGCAGCCACCACCGGGACAATTTCATTCAGTTCAATATCAATTTCATGAATATAGTCCGCACCTTTATCAGCCCAGAGACTTTTTAGACTTCCTGCCTTCGGTCCGAAGAAACTGCCCAATACCTCGTCAGCCGGAAATACTGCATTTTTTGCACCCATTTCTGAAGCCAGATTTGCAATGGTCATTCTGTCGGATATTGTCAGGTTTCTGACCCCTTCGCCATGGTATTCTATCGACATATAGTTTGCCCCATCAGATCCGATCATCCCAATTATCCAGAGGGCGAGGTCTTTTGCTGATACATTGGCCCTGAGATTCCCGGTAAGATTGATTTTGACTGATTGAGGAACCCTGAACCATGTCTCTCCCTTTTTCCAGATGCCAGCCGATTCAGTCCTGTCGATACCTGCAGCAAATGCATTAAAAGCTCCTGCAGTGGATGTATGACTGTCACTGCCTACTATCAGCATACCGGGTCTGGCATGATACGACATAATCTGATGGCAGATACCCCTTCCTGCATCGTAGAATTTAGTTATACCCTGGTTTGAAACAATATCTCTTATTTCCTGGTACTGATTTGCCAGTTTTGCATCAGGCGGAGGAGCATTATGATCAAGAACCACGAGCATTTGACCGGGATCTGCAACTTTCACTCCACCCATTTTCAGGAACGTTTTATAAATACTTGCAGTGTTATCGTGGGTAAGAATTATATCGGGCCGTGCAAACACTATAGCTCCGGCATCTGCCCCAAGGATTTTTTCAGCGAATGTTAACAATTTCATGATGATCCTTTTTGTAGGTTAAGCGAACCTGTGGTTAAGGTTAAAGAAGTCCTCCGTTCTTATATATCTCATATTGCACTTCAGAAAAGGGTTCTGCCGGTATACTCTTCCCGGTTCTCAGGTTTGTAAGTTCTCCGTTCTGGAGGTTGATCCTGATCCGGTCTCCTTCAGTTACATCTGATCCTGAGATATTCCTGCATATCAGTATTGGAAAAGCGGCGTTCACAGCATTCCTTTCATAGATCGCCCCAAAAGATTCCGCAACAATTGCCTGAATACCCAGGGAAATAAAACAATCCACAGCCTGCTGCCGTGAACTGCCTGATCCGAAATTCTTACCGGTGAGGACAATATCTCCGGGAAGAGCCTTTTTTGCAAAATCCTCAAAACCAATAAGATTATCAAATGTATACTGTCCCATTTCCTTGATTTCCGTTATCGACAGATACCTGTTATGAAAGATCATATCAGTGTCAATATTGTCCTTGTTAATGATCCAGACCCTGCCTTCGATGACAGCCGGCCTGTCAGTATCGGGTTTAGACCGGGGTGTTCTTGTTGCAGTTTCGGCCCGGGAAGCCGTAGAAGTGAATTCTGCAGGTTTGTCAGGAATTCTGTCAGGTGTGGTTATGAACCCTGCAATTGCTGAAGCCGCCACTACGTCGGGAGAAGCAAGAAAGACACTTCCTCTCCCCTGTTTACCGGGAAAATTCCGGTTGCCAGTGCTGATGGTTACTTCGCCCGGGCCGTTCTGACCAACCTGGCCGGCTGCGCATCCGGCGCATCCGGCATTGGAAACCAATGCTCCTGATTTCTTAAATATCTCAATCAGACCGTTTGCAAGGCATTCTTTCCAGATCGAATCGGTAGCAGGCACTATTTTTAAAACAACTCCCGGGGCAATTTTCCTTCCATCAAGAATGCTTGCTGCCTTCCTCATATCCTCCATTCTGCCGTTGGTACAGCTTCCAATGAATCCTGAGTCAATTTTCTGTCCGTAAACCTCTGCCACGTTAACCACATCATGCGGAGCGCCCGGACGGGAGACCATTCGCGTGAAACCTGACAGATCAATCGCAAAGCTTTTGGCATATGATGCGTCATTATCTGCGCAGACTGGTTTAACCGCTTTTTTTGAGCGGATTGAACAGTATTCAATTATCTGCGCCGATGGAGCAAAGAGGATTATGATCGCTCCCATTTCAGTGGCCATTGATGAAATTGTGATTCTCTGGTCGAGAGTCATTTTTTCAACCGCCATGCCATAAATTTCGACAGAATAACCGAGAAGGGAATTTGCACCAAAAGTGCTGAGAAGGTTCAGAATGATATCCTTTGAACTGATTTCATCAGGCAGATCGCCAACCAGATTGATCCTGACCGTTTCAGGCACTTTGAACCATAACTTTCCCTTGTTCCATGCGGATGCAATATCCATATCTCCCATTCCCTGGCCAAATGCCCCGATTGCCCCGAGAATATTTGCATGGGAATCGGTTGAGATTGCGGTTGCTCCCGGGACTACAATTCCCTCATCAATAATTACATGTGTACCGATCCCGGCATCGATATCAAAAACCCTGATTCCGTTCTTGCGGGCAAACGTGCGGCAGATGTGCTGGTTGACTGCATATTTCTGGTCCGATCCTGTGGGATTGCAATCGAAGGTGAAAAATGTTCGTTGAGGATCTTCTATCTGCAGTCCGAAATCATTGATGTTTTTTACAACATTAGCTCCGCCAAAATCGCGCGCAATCCTGACATCGATCATTATATCCAGAATATCACCGGGCCCGACTTCAGCATATTTGGAGTGATTGGCCAGGATCCTTTCAAGCATGGTCATTCCCATAGTAACTAAATGATTAATTAAATGCCAAAATAAATAATTACTGCAGAGGTTATTTGAACTGGGCTCTGTAATCTTTTGGAGCCAGGCCTTCAGTTTTACGGAACTGCTTGTTGAAGTTTGAGATGCTCGAAAATCCGCACTGTTCAGCAATGTCATGTACCTGGTATTCGGTTTCACGGAGCAGGTGACAGGCTTTATTCATCCTGACCCTGTTAAGATATTCAATAAATCCCGCACCGCAGTTCTTCTTAAAATACCTGCTGAACGCAAAGGGGCTCATATGTGCTATTCTTGAGATCTTTTCAAGTGTTATGGACCTGGAATAATTTTCCCGGACATAGTTATAAACATCTGTCATTTTTCTATTTCCCCTTTCATCAAATGTCTGTTTGTAATTCTCCGAGCAAAGAACAGCTTTTTTTTCAGACGAACACAAGATTTTCAGGACATTAAAAAGACTGATCATTTTATCAATTCCCTTATTTCTGACCATATTGAGCAGATATACCTCAGCTTTTTTCGCGTCTTCCACCGAAAATGCAAGTCCCCTCTCCGAATCAATGAGCAATTGTCTTACAGAATGCAGTTCATGCTGGGCCAATAATGCTTCACCCAGTGATGAAAACCTGAAATGGAGCATTATTCCCATATCTTCCGGTAGTGATGCATTATTCTTATAATAGTTCCAGCAATGTGGAATGTTCCCTCCTATCATCACAAGGTCATATTGGTCGAACAGCTCAACACTGTCGCCAACAATACGGGTCCCGTTGCTTTTGGTGTTCAGGGTGATTTCATATTCAGGATGAAAATGCCAGAAGCTATTTGTTTCTGAGATAAACTCAGCCCTGAATCCTCCGCTGTCGTCATAATTAATCTTTTCAAGTTCAGCAACCATGATATGCTAATTATTAATCAGGCAGGTTAATATCAAATTTAATTAATATTTTGTCATCATCCGGTATGATTTCGTCAATTATTAAGATAATTTCATCAATATGCCGCCAGCTTAACCATAATATTTCATTTTATATTTTGATTATTAATATTATTTTTTATAAATTTGTTCCAAGCTCATGCTATTGGTATAAGAGGAGAAAAGCAAGGGTTGTGAGTGGAAATCATCAGGATTGTATTGCAGACATTGACTTTCACATCTGGAACCTAAGGATTAGCGCCAGCTTACCATGGTTCCGTCCTTTTATCAGACAGTAGACACGGGAATTATCTTACTAATAAAGCCCGCTCCCTGATTTCCATAACAACCCTTTCTCCTCTTATTTTTTTACGGGCAGTCGGATCATGAAACAGTCGACCCATGAAAACTTACATCAGAAGAAGAGAAAAGAATGAAGATCTTATTGTTTTCTATGGGGGATGGGGCACTGATGAAAATGTATTCGCTCCCTTATGTACAGATAATTTTGATTTCATTCTTTTTTACAACTATTCTGCAGATGAAGCACTGGTCCTTCCCGAGACAAAAACATATAATTCAATAACTCTGATTGGCTGGTCGTTGGGTGTCTGGGCCGCTGAATTCCTGTCTGAGAGGACTGGTATAAAACCGGATCTCGCTATTGCAGTAAACGGTACACCTGTACCTGCCCATGATCGTTACGGGATCCCGCTCAAAGTATTTGAAGGAACCCTGAATAATATCACCGAGGCTAATATGGGAAAGTTCTATCTGAGAATGTTCGGTGACAAGAAAACATATCTGCGCAATATTGACCGCATTCCTCACAGATCACTCAAATCGCTGAATGATGAGCTGAGATGGTTATACAACCGGATAATGGAACAGAAAGAACCTGGCCTCAGATGGGATTATGCAGTGACAAGTGAAATCGACAGGGTTTTTCCGGCCAGAAACCTGAATAACTACTGGGAAAAAGAGAAAGGAACCATTCATATTGTATTGCCACTTCCTCATTATTTTTTCCATGAATGGCATTCGTTCCCTGATTTTGTTGAATTTGTCAGGAACTACAGGAAGGCAGGGGCAAAGCATAAAAGAACTGTCCGGTCACCTGATAAATTCCTGACCAGCTGACTTTTGAAATTCAATATTTTTCAGAGATCCTTTATCAGGATATTGGAATCAGATTGGGCAACAAGCTTGTCAAATTTTTCCAGCATCGAAGTTATCTTGTTGAATTCGTTGCTTTTGGCAAAAATCTGATGTTCTGATCCTTTTCTTTCAAGCCGGTTCAGGACATAACTTATTGATAATTTGTTAATGTCCATGGCAGGCTGGTAGAGCCTTTCCTCATGTTCATTTTCATGGATTACCGAGACCAGTCCGGCATTGCTCAGATCCTGCAGAATATCCCTGACTAACCTTACCGGGATCTTTAGTGTCCCGGAAATATCTTCAGCGGTGATTGGTTTTTCACCTGTAGTAAAATTTCTGATTATCCTGTTCATGATCATCAGGACAAGAGCTTTTTTCTGGTATTGGCTCACATTAAGAGCTTCAGATTCATACTCATACCTGGAGACATTCTGATTAGCAAATGAGAGCTCTGCTCCCAGAAGAACAATGATCCAGCTGCCCTGCAGCCAGAGAACAAAAAGCGGGATTGCTGCAAAACTCCCGTAAATAGAGCTTAATTTTGAAATACCAAACTGCAGATCAATATATAACCATTGCAGCACCTGAAGAATTGTACCGGTAACTATCCCCGACACCAGGGCGGGCACAAACTTCACTTTAGTATTAGGCATAATGATAAACAGAACGGTAAGAGCAAACCATGTCAGCAGGTAAGGAGCAAATTTTAAAAGAAAGTTGAAAATTGGTTTGAAGAAATCAAGGATGGAGGATTTTGTTATAAAATCTGATAAATCCAGGACAGTTATGCTGCTGGAGAGTATCATGAAAACCGGAGCAATCAGCATAATAGTCAGGTAATCGGTAAATTTCCGGTACCATGGCCTTGATGATCCGATCTGCCAGATATGATTAAAAGAGCTTTCTATCTGATCGAGCAAAGACATTGCTGACCAGAACAGAATAATTATTCCTACCCCGGCAATAGGGCCTCCCCTGGTTTTCTGGAGAGCATTCGAGGCTACTGTCAGCAGCCAGTTCAGAACTTCAGGCTGGGTTTGAAATTCTTTTGCAACCAGCTGCTCAAGATTCTGGTCCAGACCAAAACCTTTGGCAATAGCGAATGCTATTGCAACAACAGGTATTATCGAAAGCAGTGAATAGAAGGTAAGTGCAGATGCCCTGAGCTGGACTTTATCGTTCATAAAGCCCCGGCCAGCAAGTACTATTATTCTTAACTGCCTGAATATAAATGATTTACGTTTAGAGATATCAGACAGAGATGTATGCCAGATGGCATCATTGAGACGCTTGCTTTTTTCGAGTATCCATGAAACAGGATTTGTCATTTTTTTTCTAAAACTCTCAGGGTCAAATATACAAAATACCGTAAATAAAAATAATTGCTATTTTTCAGCCAAAATCCTGACGATGAAAATTGAGATATCGGAATTTGTTGATGGAGCCCGGCAGGCAAGAGGATTAGCGGTAATAATCGATGTGTTCAGGGCATTTTCGGTTGAATGCTATGCAATTGATTCGGGCGCTGTAAAAATTATCGCCACCTGTGAAGTAATGGAGGCTTTTGAATTGAAGAAAAGGTATAAACATGCTGTTCTTGTCGGGGAAAGGAATGAAAGGAAAATACAAGGATTTGATTTCGGAAACAGTCCGACTGAGATCTTAAAAGCTGATCTCACGGGAAAGATTGTAATCCACACCACTACTGCCGGTACCACAGGGCTTATCAGTGCCAAAAGAGCGGATATTACCATTGCCGGCAGTTTTGTCAATGCAGCAGCTGTTGCAAAATACATCAGGACTCTTGGTCCGGAGCAAGTTTCCCTGGTAGCAATGGGTTATCGTGCAAAACAATCAGCAGAAGAGGATCTGTTGTGTGCAGAATATATTAAATCATTAATTGAAGGTAAAAAAGTGGTCTTAGAGCCGAAAATATCCGATTTAAGGCTGACAGCAGGAAAGCGTTTTTTCAAACCGGAAAATATTGACTTCTCACCGCCTACCGATTTCTTTCTTTGCACAATGACCGACAAATTCAATTTTATACTGAAGGCTGTACCGAGGACTGACGGAAATATTGATATGGAGCGGATTGATATTTAGATTATATCAGGAGGGATATTGAATATTGGTAAGATCTTTCTTCTCCGGTGTATTTCTCTATAAGTGCAAAACATGCTGATCTTGTATAGCTTAAATAATGTCAGGGATACTTTTGAAGAATCAAGGCGTATTTCCATCTTGTCCCGGTAGCGGATAAAAAAACCTGCAAAGATCCTGGTCAGGTGAAATACTTTCAGCCACCAGAAAAGACGAAGCAAATTGACAGTTGAAGAAAAGGTCTTCTTATCGGTGACATTATCATAAAGCTTACTAAGATTTTCAATACTGGACTTTGTCTTGGTAAGGAATTCCTTGTTTGTTTCGAGGCCTTCATGGACCAATCCATTATCGATATGCAATACGTTGATCCCGGCTTTTTTAAGCTGATAGCTGAACAATGTATCTTCGTGGCCATACTTCTTCAGCTCCTCATAAAACCTGAACTTTGAGAAAATCGACTTGTCAATCAGTACGTTGAAGGTTGAAAAACTTGCATGAGGGTGTTTGTTTCTCTCTCCTGGTTTTTGTTGTTCCTTTTTTCTCCCGTATTTCCACCTGAGGGTCTTGTCCGGATCACCGGGCGGACTATCAGTGTATAATATTCCACCGCATATTACCCTTTCGGACCCAATATATTCAAGCCATTTATTCAGGAAGGTTTCAGCAGTTCCCCGTGTCATTGTATCTGCATCAATGAACAGGAGTAAATCTCCCTTTGCTTCAGTGATCATCCGGTTTCTGATAGCTGCTCTGCCAATGTTCTTTTCAGAAGAAATTACCCTGATGTTTTCCGCAGCCGCTGATTGATATTTCTTTTTGTATTCTTCAGAAGATCCGTCATCGCCAATGAGGATCTCACAGAATTCCTGAACACTTGCCATTCCCTCCCTCATACTGTGAACTAGTGCAACAATATCAAAATCATTCACCGGAATCAGGATGGAGATCTTCATTCAGGAGGAAAAAACAGGTTTAATTATTCAAAAGTACAACATATTTCCAATATTCCTAAAGTCAGCCTTTGGCAAAGAAATTGCAATGACTATTTTTGCTATCCATATTCTAGCAATTCTTGAAAATGAGAAAATTGATTTTTTGCATTATTCTGATATCATCGGCTTTCTGTTCCACAGGACAGCTGAAAAACGGGTATGAAATTAAAGTTAATATCGGGGAACTCCGGGACTCAACAGTTTTTCTTGCATACCATCTGGGCGACAAACAATATATAAAAGATACGATTAATCTTGATAAAGAGGGCATTGGTGTATTTGCAGGAGAAGAAAACCTGCCTCAGGGTATCTATATGATCGTCCTTCCGGGAAAGCAGTACTTTGAGATTCTTGCTGCGGCCGACCAGTATTTTTCCGTATCATGCACTTTTCCGGATTATTTTAATACTCTGAAATTTGCCGGATCGGATGAAAACAGTGCATTTATAACTTATCAAAAACGATGGATCGAAATGCAGCGGAAAGCTACGGGAATTAATAAAAGGCTTGAGAATAATAAACAAAATCCGGATTCGCTGAAGCTTCTTTCAGATATGCGAAAGAGTCAGGAAGAGTCGATGAAATCATATTTGCGGGATGTAATCAGGGAAAACGACAGAAATCTCCTGTCCGTTCTTGTCAAAGCAATGCTTCCGGTTGAAATACCACCTGTTGTTTTGCCAAAGGGAAGCAAAAATCCTGATTCCACTAAATGGGTCATGAATTATCTCAGCAATAAAAATCATTTCTTCGATAATATTGACCTGACGGATGAACGTCTGCTGCGGACTCCAATTTTGCAAGCCCGGCTGAATACTTTCTTTACCAATGTTCTGATACAGTCGGCGGATACAATAAATAGGGAGATTGATAAGCTGATTGACAAAGTTAAAGATAATTCCAAGATCTATCAATTTGTTTCGGTCTATCTTTTCAATCACTTCAGGGAAAGTGAAATAATGGGACATGATGCGGTAGTGGTAAAACTGGCTGATGATATTTATCTTTCAGGTAAAGCCGACTGGGTGACGGCGGATTTCAAAGATGACCTGAGAAAACAGGTTGAGCGGATAAGGCCCAATCTGATAGGGAAAAAGGCTCCGGATCTTGTGATGAATTCCTATAAGGGAGTATTTGTTTCGCTATATGATATAGAGAAGGAATTTACTATTCTCTATTTCTGGGAGCCGGATTGCGGTCATTGTGCTGAAGCCACACCGAAACTTAAAACATATTATGACAAAGCCAGGAACCAGGGAGTTGAAGTATTTACAGTATGTACAACCGGCGAGCGGGAAAAATGGGAAAAATATGTTGAAGAGTATAAGCTTGACTGGATAAACGGATGGGATCCGGAAAGGAGAACAAATTTCGGGTATTACTATAATGTGGAAACAACGCCAATGATATATATACTTGACAGAGACAAA
>Ga0154631_1326_pt1 | contig 9660 bp, 7 predicted proteins | sample Rifle2008BG13ft_FD_116060 | JGI IMG/M metagenome (GOLD analysis project Ga0154631, IMG submission 116060) | Bacteroidetes bacterium RBG_13_42_15 | reverse complement strand
TTGGATGCTGAAGATAGTATCGTCCATTATGCCATTTGCCAAAGCAACCTGTTGCGTACCGGTTTTCTTTAAGTACCTCAGCAAGTGTTACCTCGTCACCCCTCATATTCTCATAACCTCGTGTTACAGAAGATACACCCGTCCTCAGAAAATACCTGCCGGTAAGCATTTCAGATCTTGTGGGAGCGCTTAACGGACATACGTAAAATCTTTCAAAACTGAGGCTTTCTGATTTAAGACGATTCAGAACAGGTGTTTCAATCATATCATTGCCATTGAGGCTCACATCGCCCCAGCCCATATCATCGGCAAGGATCATAACTATGTTAGGCTTACTGCTTTCGGCTGGTCCGTTGCAGGCAACCAGAGTTACAGCAATTCCGGTCATGCAAATTTCAAATGTTCTTCTTCTATTTTTCATTTTCTGAACTCGGGATTTTGAACAGGCATATTGGCATTTATGCTTTTTCTCCATTGAACAAGCAATTTATATAATTCCTGTGTCTTTGCTGAAAGGGCGCCGCAAAGTAGAAAACAACTACCGGTTAATCTGTTCATAACTAATTGCTAAATAATGTCATATTGAATCAGTTCAACTCTATATAGAAATATTTTTTCAGAGTATATTCAGGCTGCCACCTGTCGGGTTTGCGTGCAAGTTTGCGATAATCATATTCCAGCGGCAATATATTCCCGGAAGTGATCTTTATGGTATCGCCTGTAATCTTTTGCCACATCTCGAGTTCCTTTAATAGCTGTTGGTGTATTGAATCATTCTCTGCTTCACCCGATAAATTAATCAATTCATAAGGATCATTATCAAGGTTAAACAACTGCGTGAAGTCTCTCTCGGGGTATCTTATCAGTTTCCATTCATCCTAACCATGCCCCCTGTTGAATAAGAAGCTTCTTTAATTCCCCGGTATTGACATTTCTGGCTCTTACCCCCTTCTTAACAGCCAGCGCTGCTGCTGCACCGGCTCCATGACCTGTGACCAGACATGTGCCGATTATCCTTGTATCCTCAACAAGCGCTTTCTCAAAGCAGAAGCAACGGCCGGCTACGAGCAGGTTATCGGTCTTTTTGGGAACAAGCGACCTGTATGGGATCTGCCACATTGGTCTCACTTCAGGCTTCACAGCCTGTCCATTATACATCATGGTTGTCCACGCGCCGCTTATACCTATTACATCATCAAACGATCTGTAAGTCATGGTATCTTCAAGTGTCAGCTTGTATTCACCATCGAGAATTCGTGACATTCTCACGCCCAGATGTGAAGCTGTGTCGAGCAGAAAGACCTCTTCATATCCCGGAGTGTTACGCAGCTTCCATATTGTCTCCCATATTTCCTTCCTGTAATCCATCTGCAGTTTCGAAAGCGTTTGAATATCCACGCCGTTCTGATCATCAAGTCCGCGCATGTTAACCCAATTCACACTCTTCAATGGGGTTGGGCTGCCAATGCCGAGACCTTTGGGTAAAGGCATAGATCTATCAACGCGGTCAACATTACCCAGTCGATGATTCAGCCCGATATGGTAATTCATCATTTCATAATTTTCCCCGGCCATATGGAGTATATCTCCGTCGCCGGTACAATCTATCACAACTTTTGCCAGTATTGCGTGTCTGCCCGATTTGCTCTCAATGAAAACTCCTTTAACAATATTTCCATCCATTATTACGCCGGTACCCAAGGCATGAAACAGCATTTTCACCCCGACTTCCCTGACCATTTCATCAAGAACATATTTACCGGCCTCCGGATCAATTACCGGATTAATTTCCTGAATGGACATGCCAAGATCTTTAAGTCTTACAGCCATTTCTCCTCCCACTCCGAATATCACCTGTTTTCTTCTGTTCTCCTTGTCAACAGCATGAGTTGATAAAAGGGGCAGTACCAGACCTCCGGTCCATAATCCTCCGAGATGATTATAGCGTTCTACAAGATAAGTCTCAGCCCCAGCTCTGCTTGCCGCTATTGCTGCGGCAGTACCCGCAGGCCCTCCGCCTATTACAAGGACATCCGTTTCAGCCAGGACTTCAACCTGTCTGGATGGCTCAATAACATATTTTTTGCCGCCTTCAGTGCCCGGAATAGCTTCGTGCAATAAACCTTCAGAATGAGTGTAAGCTCTCCGGCTGCAACCGATCCCAAGACCGATTGAGCCTGCAGCAATTGTCACCCTGGTTAAAAAATCTCTTCTGCGCATTATTTTTACGTTTTAGATAATTATGATTATCAAGAGAAGCTCAAGAATGTTATCTGTCCATTCTCTCTATCTCAACCCATAACGGAAATATCCTTTTTGATCCTGAAAGATAAAAAGGTACAAAATCGCATTTCAATGACGGGTAACTGACATCCTTCATCTCTATGAGGTCCGTATCGATTTTCTCATTCTTCATCTGGCTGATAAAGGCTCCGGTTTCGACCATCATCTTTCCGCCTGATGGAACCGGTTCAATGAACTTAAACCTGAGGTTATACCTGCCTTCATTTATCAGCACTCTCCAGAAGCCAAAAATCTCTGACTGCTCCCATATGCCCCATTGCCCGTCGGCTTCATTCCTGTTCAGTACAACAGGATTTTCATGCCTGGTACCTGTTTCGATCAGGGGGCGATCAAGCAAGTTTTCCGACCCTGTCAGTTCGGTGAAAATGAGGTCCAGTTCTATTTTAAGCTCAGCGGCCCTGGCAGGATTATCATTCAGGATGTTATTCTGTTCATAAGGATCTTGTTCAATATTAAAGAGTTCAAACTTATCAATGGAGGCATTAAAGTCAGCGTTCCCAACGAGCTTGTACCTTCCCTTCTGCAATGCAATATTGTTATAGAGTTCCGGAGAGTGCCTTGTCCAGTAGAAGAAGAGTGAACGGTCATAAGTATTTAAATTATCTCCCCTTATAAAAGGCGCGAGGCTTATTCCGTCAATCTTCAGTCCATCAGGTATTCCGGCATTACAGATATCAGCCAGCGTGGGGAACAGGTCTATATTGGCAGCCGTTGCCTTCATATCGATGCCGGTACTTTTCAAACCGGGATACCTGATCCAAAACGGCACTCTGATCCCTCCGTTGTAAACTGAAGATTTAAGTCCGCGCATGCCTGTATTATAACGCCTTTGCTGAGGTCCGTTGTCAGTCATGAAAACGACAATAGTCTTCTCTGAGATTTTCAGTTCTTCAAGCTTCTTAATAAGTCTGCCTACATTATCATCAATATTGGTGACCATGGCATATACTCTTCTGGCATCCTCCTTATCTTTTTCGTTCATCACCGGGAAAGGCCTTTTATCATTCCCGAAGCCTGCTGAAGGATCCAGTTCCCTGTATATGTTATAATATTCCTCAGGCACCTGCAATGGAGTATGAGGTGCATTAAAAGCAAGGTAACAGAAAAAAGGATGGTCTTTATTGCTTTCAATAAACCTTATTGCTTCGCCGGAAAAAATATCCGAGCAGTAGCCCTTGTATTTCTGCGTTTTGCCGTTATGCCAGAGCACGGGGTCGAAATAACTGCTGTCGAGGCGTGGCCAGGTAGTGAAATCGCCCGGCTGTCCCATTCCTCCTGACAGATGAATCACCGATTCATCGAAACCCTGATCGCACGGTCTCATGGGATAATTGTCACCAAGGTGCCATTTTCCGAAAATCCCCGTAGCATAGCCAGCTGTTTTAAGCATTTCCGCAATCGTAACTTCTTTGGAAGCCATCATAGCTCCTCCATTATAAGTGTCCCTGACACCGGTGCGGAGTGAATAGCGTCCTGTCATCAGAGCGGCCCTGGTCGGTGCAGATACCGGGCATACATAAAAATTATTGAACCGGATACTCTGTCTGGCGAAATTGTCAAGTACTGGAGTCTTTACATGAGGGTTTCCGGTGAATCCGAAATCACCGTAACCCTGATCGTCGGTGATAATAAGGATTACATTCGGGTGTTCTGTCATTTGTCCTGACAGATCTGTGAGGCCTGCCATACCTGTTAAGAAGAAACCTGTCTTAATAAGGTTGATTCTTTTATGCTCCAGCTTCATTTAGATATAATCTTATCTGTTCCGTTCTGCAGCCATATATCCAGCCGTGGGACATCTCCGTCGTATGGTTTCCCGAGAATGTCAAGATCCCCGTCACCATCCAGATCAACGATCTCCGAATCGTGAAGATCAATACCTCTGGATATGATCATATCCCTTTTAAAATTGCCTTTCCCGTCACCAAAAAGGATTCTGTTCACTGCTTCCTTATAACCACCGAGTGTCATTTCTGCATACCAGATATCATTATTACCGTCGCCGTCGAAATCGACAATTGCAAGTGAATGTCCGTTGCTGACTTCCGGCACAATTTCTTTTTTCACCCATGTACTTTTCTGATATTCATACATATACATGGGAGCAATACCATCACCTACCACCAGGACAATTTCCGGTCTTCCGTTTTTAACAAGCTGGCCGGCAGCGGAACGGCTGAAAGTATAAGCGGCGTCAATAAGGTTGTACGAGAACTTGTCGTTGCCAAGGTATTTGAACCAGAGTCCGCCTCCTGCAATATCCTGAACTCCGTCTCCGTCAATATCGGCTTTTGCCAGGCCTTCGTGTTCATTGGTCCGTTTCCAGGACGGATAGCTTCCATGCTGTTCCATCTGGCTGTCGCTGTAATATTTATATACAGGAATAAGTTTCCAGTTTCCCTGCTCATAAGGATCTTCAGGAATACGTGTGAAATACAATGTCTGATCGCCCTGCGCCCAGAAGACCAGATCGGGCTTGTTGTCGCCGTCAAAGTCACCGGTAATCTGGTCATGCACTTTATTGCCTCCACTATTCCGTATCAGGTACCTGGGCCACGCAGGTTTTGAAAAATCAGGGTAAGGATTCTCCCACCACCAGACATTATTGGTTTTTGATTCGCCGCCGGCAATGATATCCATATCACCGTCATTATCAACATCGAAGGCAATAGTTCCGGCTTCAATAAAGCAGATGGCGTCTTCAACAATATGTCGTTTCCATCCTTTTTCAGTTCGCTGGTACCATACAACTGATGGCGCTGAGGTCCTTTCGGTAATACAGAAATCATTTATGCCGTCGTTATCGAAGTCGGCAACGGCAGCAGAGGTCTGCTGTTTTCCCTTATTGGGAACTTCAATGGCACCGGTGGCGCTTGAAATATGTTCCCATCTTATCTGGCAGTTGATTCCCGTTACTAAAAAAAAGCTTAGTAAAGATGAAGATATGATTCGCAGCATTTTTATAAGGGTATTTAGCGTTTATAGTTTAGCGTTCCTCTTTAAGCACCCCTGCACAGAAATAAATATGTGATTGATTCTAATTGAAGTCAATAATAAGCTCTGATCCTCCGGTAGCGGTGTCCGGAATAATATCAGGAAATTCTTTTACGAGTTTTTTTTCAGGATACCCGACCTTTACAATGAACTTATCATTGCTGAATACTTTGGGTATAAACTCATTGCCTTTAATCCTCGATATATACTCAAGTTCACCCGTTGTCTGATTAATGATCTCCACAACAGGATCAGGGTCACCCGATATTTTAAGTGCCGGCAGCCACCCCAAAGGTTCTCTTCCGTAATTATCAAACTGGCTTATAGTCTTCGGCCACCCCGGATGCTGGCTCATCTCGAAAGGCTTAAGGACATCACTCATGAAGTGCCACGATTCCATGGTTATATCACGCTTCTCTTTATCAAAGATCACGAATCCGAGACCTGCAGTTTTGTTATGCTGCATTTCGTAACGGTTTCTGATTCCGGCAAAATCAACAGGGTTACCTATGGAATACACATAGTTCTTATTACCAAAGGCATCGGTGTACTCGCCTGTGTTTGCGAATCCGTGTTCCGGCCTGTTCCTGGCCGGTATGCTGATCTCATCAGGTCTGAACCACCGTGAGTATCCCACTGCAATGGCCGGAGTGCAGAAAGCCCATCCGGCATCCCTGAAATCCTCAATACCATATTGTACAATGGAAGGAACATGCTGGTCGCCGCAGATATGAAAAACAAAAGCCTTACGTATTATTTCGACAGCCCTGTCGCGGGCGCTTTTGGGCCATCCTCCGGAGTCCATATCTCCGTAAAGATATGCATCATACTGCCCGTGATGAGTTGCAACATTTGCAAAGAGAGTTTGTGATAAGAGTACTTTTAAATCAACATCTTCCCAGTCCCTTATCCAGTTTTCCAGAAAAATTTCCTGTCTCTTACCAAGTAACTCCAGATCTGGCCTGTCAATTACTGACAGATCTTTCAGAGGTTCTGTTATATGATCCTTACGGCCTTCCCATGTTGCTACGAGGTCCGGGCCGGATTTAAAGACCCTGTCACTGACGATAGCGAAGCTTATTCTGCCGTAATTCAGGCTCGTATACCAAACTTTCATACCCTGTTCAATATGTTCCGGATCATAGGGATCGGGCAGATGAGAACACTGTGTAGTATTTACAACATTGACCATTTTCACTGTTTGAGTGAAACCCATAAGATCGTCGCTGTTTGCTGTACCTGATGGCCTAGCTATTCCGCCTCCCCCCCACAGGTTACCCTGAAAAACATCATGATCGTCGGGTGTGCAAATAGCCGGGATATCGCGCATCAGGTCACCGAAAGCCCATCCGAACATATACCATTTACCAAGGTAATTAAGAATAGCCATCTCCTCAGGCTCTCTTTTTATTGGGTAGCCACCGTTCTGTTCATATATCTGGTCCCCCGAAAAGTAAAGTATGTCGGGTTCTTTCAGCTTCAGGTTCTTAACTACGGGTGAATAAGGAAATCCTGTATGATACTGGCATGTCATAGCCGCCATTTTCAATTGCCGGTTAACCGGATCTTTTTTAATGGTCCCTGAATATTCAAATGTTTCTTTATTTCCGTGAATATCTGTAAGCGGGTATAATATCCTGTACTGATGGTCAAGTGTTGAATTCCACTTCTCAACCCTGAAGGTTACGCTCCTTGAATCAGGGTCCATCTTCTCGCGACCAGCTCTCTCCCATTTATTCTCATTTCTGACCTCGAGTTCAAGAACCTGATTATCCTGCGATGCGACAGGAGGCATCTGAGCCGTTATCTTCAGGATGTTTCCGCTAAGGGTATGCATAGCCCAAAGTATGGGGCCGACCCTGTTCTCAGGTTTATGAATCAAACCATTCCCTTCAAGTGACAGGTTATCAAACCAGAATTCAGGGCCGTTATTCTTTGAACCGGCATTCCTGAAATTATCTACAATCTGAATGATTCCCGAAGGTTCCTTTTCAGGTCTGTAGCTGACTTTTGCCAAAGAAACCTCTGAAGAATCCAGAACATTAAGATTGATGACATATCCTTTACTATCCTTTTCACCCCTTATTTCAAGTCTTAAATAGTTGAAGTCAAAACCTTCAGGAAGTCTTTGCAGATTCTGATCAATGAAAGCGTACCCGGATGTGCTTATTCCAATATTTATTCCGGTTCCGAAATAGACAGCTGCCCTGATATCATATTCTTCAGATGCGAGTGATCCGATGATAAGTCCTGATGACCCATCAATATCTCCCATTTCAATAAGGCCCATGTCAACAGTTATTGTGAATATTTTCCCGTTATTGCAGATAAGGTAAGGAAGAATTGAACAGGTATTTTGTTGTCCGGCTCCGTTAAATTCCAGTCTGCCATTAGCTACACTCCAGTCTTCAAGAGGTACTGTCCAGAAATCTTCTCCAATCCAGATCCTGTCATTCAGTGAATTAAAGTCATATTCAACTGTTGAGGATTCATTCTGACAGGCTGATATTGTCAAAAGGGATATTGCAAACAACCAGCAAATATTATTGCATTTTTTCATTATTTAAATAAGATGATTGCGTAACTGGTAATCAGGCCATCCATGGTCTTTGACGTATTTGGGCGTCTGAGAGTGCATCAAGGGCAATATTCACATCCTCGACAATCTGGAAATCATACATTCCGAGGCATACAAAATCAGCCCCGTTCCTGAACGCATATTTCAGACCTTCCTCCGGTTTTATGGCTCCGGCTGCCAGCACTTTAAAAGCAATCCATGGTTCAGGCAGAGTACCCATAAACCTTATTGTTTCCTCAGGATCAAAATCGAATTTATTGTCGTTCCATTCCTGATTGGTCTGTGCAGACCAGTAGTTATAGCTGTGGCAGGTTTTAACCCAGAAATCGGGTTTCAGACCGTAGTCAACGCAAGCCTTTATGGCTTCGATCCTGTGAGCACCGATTCCGGCGGGTTTGCCATTTGCACGGATCTCCTCAAGGCCTGTTTTTATGAGTTCCATACGCTCCTGAACTGTTCGCTTTTTTGGATCGTCCCATTCGGGATTTGCAAACCTGTCGGTAATTTCACCCTGGCAATAAAGGGCGTCCCAGTCCGCAGCAAGTGACATAGCTATACCCTGTTGAAAATCAAGATTTGTGCCGCAATCTGAAATGAATTTGATCTTCCCCCTGAATTCATGCCTGTATTTCTGAAAGACCCTTCCCATCTGAGGATTTGAAATGATAGCATTAATACCACATTTTTCACCAAGGGCCAGAGTCTGAAGCACCTTTTCATCAGTATGATATGTCTTGACAAGCTTTGAAACATATATAAGATCCCTTGCATGGGCCCATCCGCCAATAAGGTTTCCGCCCATAAGCAGGTGGCTCAGTTCAAATTCTGCAGGATCTCCATTCTTATCCTTGTATTTGATTACTCCTTTGGGTACCTGTCCCTTAAGATCCTTAAGTGTCGAATAGTTGAATTTTAAGAGTGTGGCCCCCGAGTTGGCATCCATTCCTTCAATTGAAAGAAGTTTTTCCTCAAAACTGTCCCATTTCCTTTTACGGTATAATGCGTATGCAAAGGCTCCGAGAGCCGGAATTGAGATCAGGTCTCTCAATGCCTCACGCCTGCCTACCCCGGTTTTAGAGTCGGCGGGCATTTTCCCCACAGGCGGGCGGGCTTTTTCCTCTTTCCATCGTGCAATCAATCTGTCAAGACAGTAATGGTATGCCGGTGAGATGAAAATGAAAACAGTCAGTGCAAATAACTCAATAAGGTTTCTGTTTACCCAGAGATAGCTTCCCTCAACCGGAACTCCGAACATAAAACCAGGAATCGGAGGATAAGCTACAAAGTAAAAGAAGAGCATCAGCACTCCTCCCACAGCCGCCCACCTGGTGAACAAGCCAAGTATCAGGCCCACGCCGACAAGGATCATTCCCCAGATATTGATGAAATCGATAACAGCAACTACAGACGGGTTGTTTGCCATTGCATTGAACAGCTGTGCAAAGATCCATTTTGAGCCAGCCAGATAAGGTGCTGAGCTCCACCCTGCCGTCATGATCTTTGAGATACCTTCATAGAGGAAGTGCCATCCGATAACTATCCTGACAATTGTCAATGTCCATTGGACTACTGGGCTGACTTTAATGTTGAATGTTGATGCCATAGTGAAATTACTATTTTGTATTTCTTTCAAACCGATTTACAATATTATCGAATTTTATTTCAAGTCCTTTATCAAATTTTGCCAGATTTACCCATTCTTCAGATCCGTAAACTCCGGCTTTAGCATAATCAAATGGCATAAATCCAATTTTCCTGACTATTGAATTTGTGCGGAAACTAAA
>Ga0154631_1266_pt1 | contig 9738 bp, 5 predicted proteins | sample Rifle2008BG13ft_FD_116060 | JGI IMG/M metagenome (GOLD analysis project Ga0154631, IMG submission 116060) | Bacteroidetes bacterium RBG_13_42_15 | reverse complement strand
TTACATCAGGCCATATCGCCGCGTTGGTTCAGGCCCATGGGACATGATGGACAGGGGGTCTTTCAATGGCCCAGGCGGACCGCACATGCGCTGGGTGGTCCCTGCCGCAATGGGAGCTGCAATGCCCGCAGGACTCATGCTGAGGAACAAAATGACTAATGGATTCATAGCAAAAAACCAGGTTCTTACACTTAGCCGGGAGGACCTTGCAGTATCCGGACCAGTTTTAGCCTGCGTGACAGCCAGGGAAGTCGAACCTCTGCCCGGAACTTTTGCTGGGATCATTGTCAGGCTCGATGGTGCTGAGCCACATGACAGGACACCTGCTGATGACCCTGCAACCAACCCTTTGTCATCCGGTATACCAAATTATGATTTCTATTCGGTGGAAGTGGTCCAGCGGATTGGTTATGACTCATTCTGCCCTGATAATGGGGTTCTTCTGGCCAGGAACAAAGATAAAGAGAGCCGTAACGGCGGGCCAAATGGTTTCAATTGTTTTAACTGGGTGATTGATGCCCATCCTGAAGATATAAATAAGGTCGACTATAATAAACCTGACGGAGAAAGAATAATGAGAACCATAGCTGACTACCGGCAGCTGAACGATGCCTTGTTCCATGCAGGCCTCAACTCCGGAAGTCAGTTTGAGTGGGAAGACAAACCTAACCGGCTTCACTTTTATGTAATTGATATCCAACAGAATGATGATGGAATAATATCTTATAAAATTGGCGTCAGGTCACTCGACGGATCAGGCCAGCAAAAAAGGGATTTTATTATTAAGCCTCCAACTATAAAGAAAATAAGGGGTAATGCAGGTTATGTATTCTTTACTGTTACAAATACCGGTGAGCCGTCAGCTACTGACCCTTCCCTGCACTATCAGAATACATCCCGGTGGCTTAACAGTGAGATCTATCGTCTGTCTGTAAAAGTCGAAGATAACGGATGGTCGGCTCAACTGATCAACGGACTTATTTCCCTCGAACCGGGGGAAACAGCAGAGGTGCCTGTTTATCAAGAGCGTATTAAAGGAGTTTCACGAAAAGCAAAAGTTACATTTACTGTGCAGTCGGAATGCGACTTTTCATTGATAAAATCCTGTAAATATTGAGAAATCTTTTAAATACTGCTTACAGAATAAATTGTTAAATTTAAAAGGCAGATAATTCCAGATCATGGACAGAACAGTCAAAATACTGGTTCTAAACAATGAGATCGAAGCAAGTCTTCTTGACGGGCTCCTGAAGGAGAGGGAGATTCCCCATATGATCCGTTCATATCACGATTCGGCTTATGACGGATTGTGGCAATATCATACAGGCTGGGGTCAGCTTGATGCTCCCGAAGAATACAAAGAAGAGATATTGATGATCTATAATTTAATGTCTGAGGGAGGTTGATCTTCAACAGCAGGCTTTTTCTTTTTGCGTGAAAAAATACCCTTTTCAAATCCCCTGATCAGAAAATAATTCATTCCGCCTATTAATATCATTCCTATCAAAAAAAGAATATAGGCTGTTTTCCAGTTTCCGGCTCCTCCTGTCATCATGGTATATTCCGACATACCTCCGATGCTTGCAATTAAAGTAAGCGGCATGAATACTGTTGTGATCAATGTTAATCTTTTAACAGTCGCATTGGTTTCATTCGACGTCTGCGTCATCTTGTTATTGAGAAGTGATGTATAAAGCTCCATCAGGCTGGTCTCAATTTCACGGTATGTTTCAGTAAGTTCAAAGAATTTGGCAAGATGGTCATAAATATCCCTGTACGGTACTATGGCTTTTTCCGGAATAAAAGGACAATCGAGCCTGTTAATTTTTACAAGGATCTCTCTTTCATGGTACAAACTCTTTCGTAACATTACCAGGTTCCTTCTTAAATGCAACAACTGCATCGGCTGAAATTCAGAAACGTTGTCAACCAGATAATCTTCAGCTTCTTCCAGCTCATCTTCCATTGTGTCGAATGCATCATATTTCTGATCAACGAGGTAATCAAGCACTTTGTGCATCAGCATAGCAGGACCGGATTTAATATTAACCGGATCGTGCTCAACTATCTCTTCTATATTCTTTAATGGTCTTCTGTCGTCAGAATTATGTCCGCTTACTGTGATCAGGAAATTCTTTCCTATAAAAAAGTTAACCTCATCAGTGTATAGTGTCTGGTTTTTGTAACAGAATCCATTGAAAAGAATGAATGTGTTATTCTGGAAGTGCTCAATTTTGGGAACCTGTTTATCATCAAAGCAGTCTTCGACCGATAAGGGATGTATGCCGATAAGATCTATAAGAATGTTCAAATCTTCTTTCTCCGGTTTGTAATAATTCAGCCAGATGAAACCTCCTTCCCTTAATGCGGTAACTGCTTCTGCGAGTGATTCAACTCCGTAAAACAATCCCGTACTGGAAAAATGATAGAATTTAGATTCTGACATGACTTTTATTTCATTTAAATGACAGTTGAGCTTAAAAAAGGTCACAAAAAACCAATTTACAAATTACAATAAAAAAGAATAACCCGGACATATCTTCTCACTACATATTTGCGAACAATTCCATATGGGAACTGTTAAAAGAATAAATGATGTAAATGAAAAGAGATATTCATGAACAACGCAATCTATAATTTCGCAAAGCCGAAAAACGAACCGGTCCTATCATATTCCCCCGGAAGCCCTGAGCGCAAACTTCTTGAAGCAGAACTAAAAGATCAGAGCAGCAAGGTTATTGAAATCCCTTTAATAATAGGGGGGAAAGAGATCAAAACGGGAAAAACCGGCAAAGTGGTTAAACCAACTGAGCACCGGCATCTTCTTGCAACCTGCCATATGGCAACAGAAAAAGAGGTTTCGCTGGCAATTAATGCCGCTCTTGAAGCGAAAGAATGCTGGATGAACCTTGCCTGGATGGAAAGAGCTGCCATAATGATCAAAGCTGCCGAACTGATATCAAAAAAATACAGATATCTCTTAAACGCAGCAACTATGCTCGGACAGGGAAAGAATGTTTACCAGGCAGAAATCGATTCGGCTTGCGAGGTAATTGATTATCTGAGGTTTAATGCACATTTTGCATCGCTGATTTACAGGGAACAACCTTCTTCCGATAATCTCAGCATTAACCGTATTGAATACCGCCCTCTTGAGGGATTTATTTATGCCATAAGTCCGTTCAATTTCACAGCAATAGCATCCAACCTCAACACGAGTGTTGCACTGATGGGTAATACTACTGTTTGGAAACCGGCTTCAACTTCACTGCTTTCCAGCTACTATCTTATGAAGATTCTGAAAGAAGCAGGATTGCCCGATGGGGTAATAAACTTCGTTCCCGGTTCAGGTTCATTGATCAGCAATATTGTACTGAAACATAAAGATCTTGCAGGAATTCATTTTACAGGTTCAAATGCCACCTTTAACAGTCTCTGGAAGCTGGTAACAGAAAACCTTAAGGTTTACAGATCATATCCAAAGCTTGTAGGTGAGACCGGTGGTAAGGATTTTATTTTTGCCCATAGTTCTGCCGATCCGCTTGAGCTTTCCTCAGCTATTGCCCGCGGTGCTTTTGAATACCAGGGTCAAAAATGTTCGGCAGCTTCAAGAGCATATATACCAAAGTCGCTATGGCCTGATACAAAAGAGTCACTTTTACAGATGATATCCGAAATGCACCTGGGGGATGTAACAGATTTTAAAAATCCTGTCAATTCCGTTATTGATGAAATTGCTTTTGACAAAATCATGAGTTATGTAGACAAGGTCAAATCATCGGATGAAGCTGAAATAATTGCTGGAGGAAAAGGAGATAAATCGACAGGATATTTCATTGAGCCGACTCTGGTCGTGACCCGAAATCCCCATTTTGTGACAATGGAAGAGGAAATTTTCGGACCGTTCATGACTATTTATGTATATGAAGATGAAAAGTTTGAAGAGACCCTGAAGCTTTGTGATGAGACATCCCCATATGGACTGACAGGATCGATTTTCAGCAATGACAAATATGCAATGATCAGGGCATGCAGGATATTGCGCTATGCTGCCGGGAATTTCTATATCAACGACAAACCAACCGGAGCAATGGTCGGGCAGCAGCCATTTGGAGGAGCCAGAGCATCGGGGACCAATGATAAAGCCGGAAGCTATCTTAACCTCATACGCTGGGTAAGTCCAAGAACTATCAAGGAAACGCTTATACCTGCAACTGATTTTAAATATCCGTTTATGGAGTAGAAATTCATTCTATTCTTTAGCCTTTTGCCTGTTAAAAAGGATTTATGTGACCTTCCAAATAATGATTTTCAGTTTTTTTAACATCTGAAAGAATAAAATGTCATAAATGCAGTTATTTTTACGACCATTTAACAGGAAACGGAAGTTATTGTAAATAATAAGGTTGCATAGATGTTTTCTCCGGAACACCTTCTTTGGCTGAAACAATGTATTGTAATATTCTTTATGACATTTGTTCATGAAGATGCCGCGATCTTTGCTGCAGCATTTTCAACCGTTGAACAATTGCTTCCTGTCTGGATGGCTTATGTCAGTGTATATCTGGGAATTGTGATCGGTGATATGCTTATTTACGGTCTTGGACATTTTGCTCAGAAAAACACCTGGCTCCGGTCCAAAATAATAGGTCCCAAAGTTGAACGATTGAAACTCTGGCTTGAAACTCATCTTGTCCGCGTGCTTGTTCTTTGCCGGATAACTCCGGGGCTCCTGTTCCCGACTTTTGTAGCATGCGGGTGGTTCAGGATACCTTTTTCCCGTTTTGCTACAGTGTCAATCCTGTCCGGAGCGGTTTACTCTTCAATTGTCCTGAACCTGGTGATCCTTTGTGGTTAAAACAGTTTTTACCACAAAGATACTACAGGGATCACACGAAGGCGCTCAAAGGATTTTTGTGACTCCCAAATAATGATTTTCAGTTTTTTTAACATCTGAAAGAATAAAATGTCATAAATGCAGTTATTTTTACGACCATTTAACAGGAAACGGAAGTTATTGTAAATAATAAGGTTGCATAGATGTTTTCTCCGGAACACCTTCTTTGGCTGAAACAATGTATTGTAATATTCTTTATGACATTTGTTCATGAAGATGCCGCGATCTTTGCTGCAGCATTTTCAACCGTTGAACAATTGCTTCCTGTCTGGATGGCTTATGTCAGTGTATATCTGGGAATTGTGATCGGTGATATGCTTATTTACGGTCTTGGACATTTTGCTCAGAAAAACACCTGGCTCCGGTCCAAAATAATAGGTCCCAAAGTTGAACGATTGAAACTCTGGCTTGAAACTCATCTTGTCCGCGTGCTTGTTCTTTGCCGGATAACTCCGGGGCTCCTGTTCCCGACTTTTGTAGCATGCGGGTGGTTCAGGATACCTTTTTCCCGTTTTGCTACAGTGTCAATCCTGTCCGGAGCGGTTTACTCTTCAATTGTCCTGACAGTTGTGATCCTTTTCGGAGATCTGGTACTGAATAATCTTGGCTACTGGGCATGGGGTCTGGCGGCTCTTGTAATAATAGGGTTCGCCATCAGGAATTCATTTAAATCACGCTGGAGCAAAACCACCGAAAGGGCAATGGGCGACATTCCTCCTTCATTCTTTGCGGTCTTTAAAAAATATATGCCCGACCTTAAACACAGATTTCACGGGATGCCTTCACTCGACGGCCTTAAAAAAACAGTTGGACAGGCTGAAAAGATACCGAATCCTGTTCTCTACATCCCTGTAGGTCTTTATTACCTGTATCTTGGGTTGCGCTACAGAAGCATTACCCTGCCTTCAGCATCAAATCCCAGGATAGAAACCGGCGGTTTTATGGGCGAATCAAAAGCTTCTGTAATGCAAATGGTTGGAAATGACCAGCAATCATGGATAGCAGAATTTGTGACAATGCACCGTAACGGAGTTGCTGGTGATAAAGATCTTGAAAATGCCCTTGCACTGATGAAAGATAAGAAACTGGAATTCCCTGTTGTTGCAAAACCTGATATAGGATGGAACGGATATGGAGTGCGGCTTATTGAGGACTGTAATCACCTGCTTCATTATATTTCCGATTTTCCCCATGATGAGAAAATAATTCTTCAGCGCCCTGTACCTTACGACGGTGAAGCAGGTATATTTTATGTCAGGATACCAGGGGAATCCAATGGTAAAATCTATTCAATAACACTTCGATATTTCCCATTCGTAACAGGCGACGGGAAATCAACTTTAAGGGAGCTTATCCGGAATGATCAGCGGACAAAATTGAGGGCCGGTTACTACCTGGGAGGAAAAACTGAACATGTGGGATTCGGAGAAGAAGATCTTGACCATGTCCCCTCGGACGGAGAACTTGTCCGTCTTTCATTTATCGGAAGTCTCAGAGTGGGCGGATTATACCGCAATGCCAGCCATCTGATAACACCTGAATTGTCGGACCGAATCGATAAGATTGCGCAAAGCATGCCTGAATTTTATTTTGGCCGTTTTGATGTCAGGTTTGAATCAGTTGAACGGTTAATGAAAGGAGAAGGTTTTAACATTATTGAAATAAATGGAGCAGGTGCTGAGGCAATACAGGCATGGGATCCTGATGTACGGCTCTTCAGCTTATACCGCGAGTTTTTCAGGGCTTACAGGCTTCTGTTCAGAATAGGAAATCTTAACAGGGCCAGAGGCTTCAAACCAATGACTATCGGAGCTTTCATAAGGGCTATAAGGCATCAGAATCACCTGATATCGCAATATCCTCCGGCCGGGTAATCAATTTTTATTAAATTTACCCTCTGTTGCTATAATTTTATCATGGCTCATCCTGTCAGTAATAAAGCTCTGTTTATCCTCAATCCTTATGCAGGCATTCCTCCTGTGAAATTTATTATCACAGAAGAACTTAAACGGCGAAGAGATGAACTGTCCCTTTATAAGTCACTGAGTATTGATGAATCAGGAACTCTTATCAGACAGAATTTCGAAAAATATGATGTCTTTGTGGCTGCAGGAGGCGACGGAACCGTTCATACAGTCGCCACTCAGCTGGTCGGGAGCAATAAACTGCTTGGAGTCCTGCCAATAGGTTCAGGGAACGGCTTTGCAAAGGAACTGGGATTCAGACCACAAATCAGATCTCTTCTTCAGGATATTGAGAAAAGCGAGTGTTTTGACATTGATGTGATCAATATCAACAATGGTCTTTGCCTGAATGTGGCAGGAGTCGGACTCGACAGTTTTGTTGCCCACTCGTTCGACAAGCTGAAAACCCGTGGATTCTGGTCATATGTCGGAGTTACTATTCTGAATTTCATAAAGCTTCGTCCTTTTCATGTTACCATAAAAATTTCCGGAGAAGAAATCATTTCCAAGGATCTTTTTGTGCTTACCGTTGCAAATACGAGACAATTCGGGAATAATGCCTTCATTGCTCCCGATGCAGTTCCTAATGATGGAATGCTTGATATCATAATGATAAGACCTTTCCCGAAATTACTTTTTCCAATATTCGTCTATCGCCTTTTTGCAAAAAGACTGAACAAATCAAAGTACTTTACTCATATTAAAACCGAAAAAGAGGTAACTATCAGCACTGATGAGACAAGGTTTCATATCGACGGTGAGCCTGTGACAATATGCGGCGATGCTATTATTAAAATAAAAAAGAAAGCCCTGAAAGTGCTCAAAACCAGGCATAATAAAATTACTTAGGATTTAATATTTCCCGGATATGAAAAATGCTGTATTTTTACTTTCCCTGTTAGTTCTCGCAGTTCAGATTCAGGCTCAAACACTTGATGAATTAAGCTCCCGGCGTGTTTCTCTCCCAAACGGATGGCAGCTGACTCCCGTCGGAAAGATCCTGCCGCTGGGTGATCTGCCCCTGAATATTGCAGTATCGCCTGATAAAAAGATGGCCGCAGTGACAAACAATGGCCAGAGCACTCAGACAATCCAGCTGATCAATGTTAAAAAGGGTGTCGTTACCGATTCGGTCATAATTGGGAAATCATGGCTTGGACTTGCTTTTTCAGATGACTCTAAATCCCTTTATGCATCAGGAGGGAACGACAATTTCATCATCAGGTATACTGTCAGGAAAAAGGAGCTTATAAATGCCGATACAATAAGACTGGGAAAGCCCTGGCCGGAAAAAATCTCCATTGCCGGTATTGCTCTCGATGATCAGAAAAAAGTTATTTACGCTGTTACAAAAGAGAATAATTCGCTTTATGCAATTGATCTTCTCACAAAAAGTATCATTTCCCAGCATCAGCTTGGAGGAGAAGGATATACCTGTATCCTGTCGCCTGATAAGAAGATTCTTTATGCTTCGTGCTGGGGTTGTGATAAAATTGTTGTTTTTGATACCTACAGGCAACAGATCACCGGATCAGTTCCTGTCGGTGATAATCCGAATGACATGTGTATCACCTCGGACGGTCTCTATCTGTTTGTGGCAAATGCCAATGACAACAATGTCTCGGTGATTGATACAAAACAGATGAAAGTGATCGAGACCCTCAATACTGCTCTTTATCCCGATGCTCCAGCAGGCTCAACAACAAACAGTGTCGCCCTGAGTGTTGATGAAAAGACCCTGTATATAGCAAATGCTGACAATAACTGTCTTGCTTTATTTGATGTATCAGTTCCTGGAAAAAGCAAAGGAAAAGGTTTTATACCGACCGCGTGGTATCCGACATGCGTAAGGGTGGTAAAGAACAAGATTCTGGTAAGCAACGGCAAGGGCATGACATCCCTGCCAAATCCGTATGGCCCGAATCCAAACCGCCGGGGTGATGATGTGGTTTACCAGGAAGGCGGAAGGGAACATAAAATAAAAGTTCAGTATATAGGAGGCCTGTTCAGAGGGTCTTTGAGTATAATAGATCATCCTGATGAGGTTAAGCTGGGGCTCTGGTCAAAAACAGTTTACAATAATACCCCCTATACCAAGGAAAAAGAGCTTATATCGGAAGGTGCAGCAGGTAATCCTGTACCTCAGAAAGTCGGAGATCCTTCTCCAGTCAAATATGTATTTTACATTATTAAAGAGAACCGTACTTACGATCAGGTTCTGGGAGACATGACCGAAGGGAACGGAGATCCCGGGCTTGTCCTTTTCGGTGAAAACATTACTCCGAATCACCATGCAATTGCACGCGAATTCGTTCTTCTCGATAATTTTTATGTAAACGGCGAAGTAAGCGCAGACGGCCATAACTGGTCAATGGGGGCCTATGCCACCGACTACCTGGAGAAGAACTGGCCGACAAGCTATGGAGACAGGGGCGGCTCATATCCCGGCGGGGGAGCAAGGGAAATAGCTAACAGCAAGCTGTTTTTCTGGGATCTGTGTAAGCGGTACGGTGTAACATACCGCACTTATGGTGAATTTGTCGATGATGACGGTCCTGCTCTTCCAGTTTTGAAAAATAATTATTGCAAAAATTATACTCCCTGGGTTCAGTCTGTCCGTGACACGACAAGATTCGGGCAGTGGAAACGGGATTTTGATTCTCTTCTTGCTGTCAATGACGTGCCCCGGTTCAACAGCCTCAGACTTATCAATGACCATACCGAGGGTTTAAGCCTGAACAAACCGACACCATTTGCACACGTTGCTGATAATGACCTGGCTACAGGTATGTTCCTTGACTATCTCAGCCATAGTCCTATCTGGAAAGAGAGCCTGGTCATAACTGTTGAAGATGATGCACAGAATGGGCCGGATCA
>Ga0154631_1164_pt1 | contig 9849 bp, 7 predicted proteins | sample Rifle2008BG13ft_FD_116060 | JGI IMG/M metagenome (GOLD analysis project Ga0154631, IMG submission 116060) | Bacteroidetes bacterium RBG_13_42_15 | reverse complement strand
ATATCAGTGGTCATCATCTCCCGATAATTCTTTATGGACAGATATTTCAGTTTCAGCAACCGGATCGGATTATCAGGCATCATCGCTTACTGCAACAACCTGGTTCAGGAGGAGAACTGTTTCAGGGCAATGTTCTTCAGAGAGCAGTACAATTAAGGTGACCGTATTGCCAGCAATTGCCAATAATTCAATCGCAGGGAATCGGACTGTCTGTAAATCAGATACTCCGGAGCCTCTTACCCAGGCTTCAGGTGCATCGCTTTCAGGCGGCGGAGGCAGCGGGACATATAAATTTCTATGGGAGCAGAGTACAAATGGTACTGCATGGGTCCCTGCCCCCGGCACAAATAATCAGCCGGACGGCAGTTATCAGCCTCCTGCAATGACCAGAACAATGAAATACCGTCGCATTGTTAATTCGGGCGCAGGCGATTGTTGTACAAGTACCTCCAATGTTCTTGAACTTGTACTTGACTCATTACCTCCCGGATCATCAATATATGCAGGTCCTGATACTGTAATATACTCTTTTGATTATATCGTCCAGCTGGTTGCTGAACCGGTAATTGCCGGAGGAACAGGCAAATGGACCATTGTCGATGGCACAGGCAGTTTTGAAAATGATTCGGATAATGACACAAGGGTTACCGGTATGTCAAAAGGATTGAACACCTATCTGTGGACTGTGACAAGAGGAGCCTGCAAACTTGAGGATCAGGTAAAGGTCACTATTTATGATCTCATGATTCCTGAAGGCTTTTCTCCGAACAACGATCCTGCCGGCTATAATAATAAGTTTATAATAAACGGTCTCGACCTGCCAAACCAGATCGCTGAACTGACAATTATCAACAGTGCCGGGACCGAAGTCTATTCCACTTCAAACCGGAACGGGAATGAATGGAATGAGTGGGATGGTAAGAACTTAAAAGGTATTGATCTTCCTGAAGGCACATACTACTACCTGCTCAGGATAACATCTGAAGGCAACGGGAAAGTCTTCAAGAAAAGCGGATTTATTATTTTGAAACGATATTAAGAAATAATCGGGTTCATGAAGTTTTTAATTCATACTGAAATTATTGCGCTGAAAAGATACGGAATTACAGCTTTTCTGTTCCTGTTTATTTTTAACTTTTCTGCAGGCCAGAATATCCCTGATTCTTCGAGAATAAACCTTGGATTTCCGGTATACAGCCAGTACCTTCAGAATGGCCTTGTAATTAATCCGGCTTACACCGGGACCCGGGAAGTGTTAAGCGGCTTTTTATCGTACAGGATGCAGTGGATGGGAACCAACGGATCTCCTCTGCTGCAGTCTGTTTCATTTCATTCCCCTATGAAGAATGACAAGGTGGCACTGGGGATCATGGCCCAGTTCATGAAGTACGGTGCCACAAAATCGACCAGTATTTATGGAAGTTATGCTTATCATATACGACTGAAAAAGGGAAAGATCTCATTTGGCCTGAAGGCAGGAGTAGATCTTTCAAATACAGATTACACCGGATTGCTTTTGAATGATCCTGATGATCCTGTCTTTAGGACCAACGATCAGTCGCTTGTGCTCCCGAATGCAGGGACCGGTGTTTATTATTATTCCGACAGGTTCTTTGCAGGCCTTTCGATCCCTTCATTTCTGAATTACAGACGGACAAGCAGCGGATCATCAACTCCATATCATAGTTTCAGCCAGTATGATTTTTTGTTTTCAGCAGGCGCCCTTGTTTCAATTGCACCAATCCTGAAATTCAAGCCATCATTATTAATTGATTATTCGTTGCAGAACACAAGGAAGCTGACACAGTTTGATATCAATGGGAACTTTATCATAGCGGACCTCATCTGGGCAGGAGGATCATGGAGGATTTCGGAACAGGTTGCAGTGGCAATTCTGCAGGTACAGCTCAATCATCAGCTGATGTTCGGATTTTCCTATGATTATCCTTACGGAAGGATGAATTCCTATTCAAAAGGATCGACCGAATTTATTTTGAGATATGAATTCAGGTATAAAGTGAGTGCTGCCAATCCAAGATATTTCTGATGAATATGAGAAGAGGCATAACCATACTTATATTGACCTTATTTACTGTTCTGTCAGAAACCGGCATTTCAGCACAGGAAGCATCACCCTATTCAATTTCACGGTTGTCGCTGAATCTCTCCGGATTCAGTGAGATCTCCCCGGTCATTACCGGCGATGGCATTATGTTTTGTTCCGACAGACGGTTAAGCGGAGTCACCGACCGTACCTCTTTTGACAACCGCCGTCTTTATAATATTTATATTGCAGAAAAAAAAGATACTTCCGACTGGAGAAAACCAAAAGCAGTAAAAAGTGACAGAAGCGCTCAATTCAATACAGGACCATTGTGCATCACACCTGATGGAAAAACTGTCTGGTTCACCAGTGAAATTGAGACAGGAGTGGCTTCGCGGAGCAGAAAGTTCAGGAACCACAGCGGCATCTTTACTGCAGTACTTTCGGGACTACAGCTTCTTTCAATTCAGCCTTTCAAGTATAATAATCCTGAATTTGATATGGGTCAGCCGTCAATCAGTGCCGACGGCAAGTACCTTTTCTTTGCTTCAGATATGCCCGGAGGCCGGGGCGGATCCGATATCTGGGTCTGTGAATCAGTGAACGGTGACTGGAGTGCTCCGAAAAATCTGGGATCTGAAATAAATTCCCCCGAAACGGATAATTATCCGTGTATTCATTCCTCAGGCAAACTCTATTTCACTTCAAACCGTCCGGGAGGAGCAGGAGGTCTTGACGTTTATTATTCTGATTTTATTGATGGATCATGGGATACTCCTGTTCGACTTGCAGAACCCATAAATTCGGCATCTGATGACTTTGCATTTGTTGCCCTGCCGGATGTCCGGAAAGGCTATTTCACATCTAACCGGCGCAGGAATGACGACATTTATGAGTTTAATACAACAATAATCAGGAAAACATCGTGCAATCCGCTTGAGGAAAATAATTACTGCTATGAATTCGTGGAGGAGAATGCGGTGAAATATGATACAATGCCTTTCAGATTTGTATGGAAGTTTGGAGATGGGACCGAGGCTTCAGGCCGGGTTGTTGAGCATTGTTATTCCCAGCCGGGAGAATACCTCGTGCAGCTTGATGTAACCAATCTTGTCACAAAGGAGGTCTCGGTAAATGAAAAATCACAAATGCTTATGGTGGAGGAAATAGAACAGCCTTATATTTCCAGTCCTGATATTGCAGACGCAGGTGCAGCACTCAAATTCAGCGCCGATAGCACAAACCTTCCGGGATGGAATATTTCACAGTACTACTGGAATTTTGGTGATGAAACCATAGCAGTCGGAAAGGATGTAGAAAAAGCATACCCGAAACCCGGTACTTACAGTATTCAGCTTATTGTATCGACTAAACCTGAAACCGGGGGGATGATCAGAGAAGCATGTGTATCAAAAAATATTTCAATAATACGCCGGCCCTGAAAACGAAAAATACTATTTTAACGTTAGATAAAAGTGAAAACTGCAATATTTAAGATCCTGATTTTTATAGCTTTTTCTGCTCTTTTAGCCGAGGGTGAAATCGTTGGTCAGGCAGTTCCCGGGAAAGATGAGAATATTCCCTTTCTTGTCACTTTCGGAAAAAACGGCGAGACTTCCTGGGGAGATGATGATTTCAGCTCAATATTCTTTTTTACAATACCAAAGGATTTTACCAGGCAATTCTATATTAAAGTTTTCGATCCCGATTGCGGCGGGGAAAATGATGAAATACAAGGATTCTTCGATTCCAGGACCATGTTTTCAATTTATGGAGGGAAAGGTGTAGATCCTGATAAAAACCTGCAATCGAGGGGTTTGAAAGACGGGGATAACTTTAAGCAGGGCAATCTTCTGGCATCAAGGGTATTTGGGAATGAAGCAAGGTACGATAACGGGTATTATTCATTCGGGCCGTTTAATCCTTCCGAAGGTGATTATAATGAAAAGTGGAGGAGCTATATTTTCAAGATCGTATGTGAAGGCATTACGGGTGATGACGGCAACCTGTACAGATATTTTCTCAGCCGTGACCCAAACAGCGACCTTTTAATTGAGGGCGCAAATGCATTCACGTATGAATATACGTTCAGGATGTGGAACGACACCAAAAGTATTGCTCATATCTATCCCTACGTTGATACAGGCATAGTCTCCATAAAGCAGAGAAATTTTGATTGGGACGACGATGGTACGATCCTTGTAGTGTCAACCTACAAACAGGGCGTGCCGCTTCCTATATCAAATGAGGATGATGAGAAAATATCGGTGATTCCCGTTGAACAGGCAGAAATACGCAAATCGCTTGATTTCCAGTTTCATAAAAAGAAGGAATTCCTGGTAAGGAATAATAATGTTGTTGTTTCACTCGAAAACCAGCGTGGTGATGCGCTGCAGTTCTTTAGCTCACCTATCGGTGGCGTGCCGGTTTATCAGCCGGTAATAACCGTAAAGAAAAAAACTAAATAGGGGAAAACATAAATGAGGTTCAATATTCGTCAGATAGTCAGTATCAGCACCCTTGTGTGCTTATTTTTGTTTTCAGAGGTATCCCTGGGCCAGACTTACAGGTTCAAAAATTACAGGGCTGAGAGCGGCCTTCCGAGCGAGGTTATTTACCTGCTAAGTCAGGACAACGATGGTTATCTGTGGGTCGGGACCACCGAGGGACTCTCGCGGTTTGACGGATTCGAATTCTTCAAGGTTCAGTTCCCCGATTCGTCATCCGGAAGATATCCTACTGTTTCACTGAAGGACAAACGCGGGATTCTCTGGTTTGGATGCAATGATGGTACACTTTTTTATACAGCCGGGAGGACACTTAAACAGGTTGCACTGTCAAACTCATCGGGAACTGGTATCAGCTCAATACTTGAGGGACCCGACGGTTTCATCTATGTTATTGGCCAGCGGAAACCAGTTTTCAGGATCGATCCGGCAAAACCTGAAGAAGCAGGGATCATCTCATTCGGACCCGATCCGAATATATTCTCAGCAGCGTTCACCGGTGCGGGAGAGATTCTAATCGGAACACAGGAAAATCTTATGGTCTGCAAAATTGAAGGAGATTCACTTACAGCTCTGAGCACGATCGAGGGTTTTGACTATTCGAGAATTATGGCAATTCACAGGATGGACAACAGCGCCGGATTTATTATAGGAACCGACGGGAACGGCCTCTTTCATTTGCAATTAGCAGGCGACAGCAAAATTCTATCCCGGTTTGGCGGCCATCCTGATCTGGAGACTGTTCCTGTAAAATCGATAATTCAGGATTCACAGAATAATATCTGGGTCTCGACAGCAGGGACTGGTGCTGTGAAATTGCAGTTTATTAACAACTATGATTCGCTTGCTGTTGTTCAATATCTTGATAAAACTTCAGGACTGGCAGGTGATTATGTTATGGCTATATTCGAGGATGCTGAAGAAAATATCTGGCTGGGTTTCAACGGCGATGGCCTTTCAATTTTAAGTACTGACTCATTTGAGTTTCATGCTCCCGGCGAAAATACCCGGACAAATAATATAGTCTTTTCCGGGAAACTGGAAAATAACTACCTTCTTGGAACTCCTGAAGGATTCTATATTTATGATCTTGCAGCCGGGAAACCGGAATCCTTCATACCTTTGAGGGACCGGACCGGAAGGAAGGAAATCAATGCCTATTATATTGACAATGAATTTAATGTCTGGATCGGGACAAAAGGTTCAGGTCTTTTCTTAAGAAAAAGGACAGGAGAAATAAATCAGTTTTACAGGTCGGGCGACACAGGTGCGGATTACATAACAAGTATAAGGATCAGCGGTGACAATATCTGGCTCGCCACTCTGAATGGAGTGCAGATCATATCGAGGCAGACAAAGATTTTAAAGAGAAAATACGATATTAATAACGGTCTTCCGCATAACAGCATTAATCAGATCCTTTTCGCTGCGGATGCCAGCAGCTATGTGGCAACTGAAAGCGACAGGCTTTACAGGATCGATATCGATTCCGGGATTTTTGCTTCGGATGCATCAATGTACGGAATACTCCTGAATAGGATCCTTGCACTGACCAGCGACAGTAAAGGAACAATCTGGGCAGCTACGCTTGGCAACGGAGTATTTGAATGTTACAGGGATTCAGTGAGACCGCTGAGTACAACTGACGGACTAATGTCAAATTACACCTACAGTATATTTGCTGACAAAGAGGATAATATCTGGATCGGCCATGAGAGGGGCATTTCAAGATTTAACCAGAAGACAGGGATCGTAAAAGTGTATTCAACCGATTTTGCAAAAGGTGGAAAATGCAATGAGAACGGAATTTACGAATCACCCGACGGAAAGATATTCATAGGTACAACTGAAGGTCTCATCATTTATGACAGATCCAGGGATCAGAAGAATCAGAGTCCTCCTGTCAATAATATAAATTCAATAACCATAAATAATGTTGAGTATCCTTATCAGCCCTCTTTCTCTCTTCCCTACAAAAAACGCTATAGCATCAGGATCAGCTTTACAGGCATAAATTTCAGTGATCCTGAAAAGGTCTATTACAGTACTTACCTCGAAAACTTCGATGATGACTGGACAGAGGCATCAGCCTCACGCGAAGTTACATACAACCTCAGGGACGGGAAGTATACATTCAATATGGTCTCAGTAAATGAGGACGGTTTAACACAGGAAAATCCATTAACATTTGAGATAAATATCAAACAGCCGGTCTGGAGAACATGGTGGTTTTTGCTCTCGTGTCTTGCCGCTGCCTCGGGGGCTGTGGTTCTGATAATCCGTGAGCGCGAAAAAGCTCAGAAAAAATTACAGGAATACCTCGAGAAGGAGCTTGAAGTAAGAACAAAGGTCGTGATAGAGCAAAAAACTGTTCTGGAGCTTCAGAACCTTGAAATAACCGACAGTATCAATTATGCCAGAAGGATCCAATCCAGTATCCTTCCCGATATAAAGCGGCTGAAAGAACATTTCAACGGTGCTTTCATAATGCTGGATCCCCGCGATATAGTCAGCGGAGATTTTTACTGGTTTGATAAGCTTGATGACGACAGGTTCATCCTTGTTTGTGCTGATTCTACCGGTCATGGAGTGCCCGGGGCATTTATGTCGATGATAGGCACTACGTTACTGCATGACATTGTCATGAGGCAGGGGATATCCAAACCCTCTGAGATATTGACATTGCTTGATAAAGAGATCTTTTCAACCCTGAATCAGAATCTTGAACTCGGAGTATCGAATGATGGGATGGATATAGTAGTCTGTGAGTTTACCCTTAATAACAGGCATGTAAGGTTTGCTTCTGCAATGCGGCCTGTTCTTCTTGTTATGGGAGGTGAAACTTATTATATAAAAGGCAACAGAGCTTCTGTGGGGGGACAATCAGTGCTGGAGAAATACTATGATGACCAGGAGTACTACCTTAATGAGGGCGATGCTATCTATCTGTTCTCAGATGGTTTTCCTGACCAGTTTGGCGGACCGGATGGCAAAAAGATGAAAATAGCACGGTTAAAGACACTCATCGGTGAAATTTCCGGATTTACTGTTGACAAACAGGAAGAAACACTTGTCAGGTTTTTTAAGGAATGGAAAGGTGATTATGACCAGGTGGATGACGTCCTTTTTATGGGAGTAAAGGTGTAAGTGAGTCACTCCTCATAAATCCCGTTATAGAATAACGGAATCACTGGTGTTGATGCGGTGTTGCTTAAATTATCTGCCCTGTCCTTGATATAAAAATCATATCGTATACTATCTTCCTCTGTATAAAAAAGATACAGAAAGACAACAGAAATGTCTCCTTTTAATATTTTATTCTGTCCGGTCCTTTCCATAAAAGGGATCCTGTACCCTGTCGGTTTCAGAGGATCGTCGTCAGGAGCAGGAGCTATGGCGCCATCAGTCATCCTGTAAAGCTTCAGGAAAAGATTGACAGAATCAAGTTCTATTTCATCCGAAGGCACCGGCAATCCAACATTGCCGTCACCATCCTCAAAATAAAATTCCAGTATTCCTCCCTTTACATCGTTACCAAGTATGTCTGTCGTATCGAAAATTGTGAAACTGGTATATTCAATACGTGGCTCTTCAGGTAATGTATCGATTTTCCCGCATGAAATGAGTGCAAGTAACGAAAAAACAGAAATAGCCAGACAGATCTTCATTTTCATTGAAATCATTTGATACATCCTTCCAAACAAAAACCACACCAAAGTAAACTATTTTTTTCTGAAAAATATCCGCACAGGCACACCTGAAAAATCAAATTTCTCTCTCATCCTGTTTTCCAGGTATCTTTTATAGGGCTCTTTGACATACTGCGGGAGATTACAGAAAAATGCAAAAGCGGGGGTGTATACGGGCAGCTGGGTTACATATTTTATTTTTATATGCTTTCCCTTCAGGGCAGGAGGAGGATTATCGCGAACCATCTCAGGAAGGATATCATTCAGCTCAGAAGTGGGGATCTTTCTGTTCCTGTTCTCATTTACCTGGCCGACAGTGTCGAGGATCTTGTGGATACGTTGTTTATTTGTGGCTGAAATGAAAAGGACCGGGAAGTCTGTAAAGGGCGCAGTATTGCTTTTTATCTCCTTTTCAAAGAGATGGGCTGTATTGTTTTCTTTTTTTATCAGATCCCATTTGTTCACCAGAATAATCATCCCTTTGTTATTCTTGTGTATAAGAGATACAATGTTAAGGTCCTGGGCTTCAATTCCCCTGGTAGCATCAATCATAAGAAGACAGATATCTGAGTTCTCAATTGTCCTTATTGCCCGCATCACCGAATAGAATTCTATATCTTCGCTTACCTTGCCCTTTTTTCTTAAGCCTGCAGTGTCGACAAGCATGAAATCGTGCCTGAATTTCCTGTACCTTGTATAAATTGAGTCACGTGTTGTCCCCGGTACCGGGGTAACGATATTACGGTCCTCTCCCAGAAGCGAATTTACCAGTGAGGATTTACCGACATTTGGTCGTCCGACAATGGCAACTCTTGGAATTTCAGGTATCATTTCGACGGGTTGTTCCGGAAGGTTCTTAACAACATAGTCGAGAAGCTCTCCGGTTCCGCTTCCGTTTATTGAGCTGAGAGGGAAGTAATCACCAAGTCCGAGACTGTAAAACTCTGCAGCATCAAGTAATCTTTCGTTATTATCAACCTTGTTAACGATCAGTATCACTTTTTTGCCGGTTTTCCTTAACAGGTCTGCCACTGATGAATCAAGTTCATGTACGCTGCATGTTACATCAACCATGAAAAGAATTATATCGGCTTCATCGATGGCAAAGTGAACCTGCTTATTAATTTCCTCCTCAAAAATATCTTCAGAATTCTTAACATAACCGCCGGTATCAATGACAGAAAACGTAATCCCGTTCCAGGTGCAAAGGCCATAATTCCTGTCCCGCGTGACTCCGCTTATTTCGTCGACGATGGCTTCCCTCGATTCGGTGAGCCTGTTGAAAAGTGTTGACTTGCCAACGTTTGGTCTTCCTACTATTGCAACTATCCTGCTCATATGTCAGATTACTTTCATGTCAGTTTAAGGCCACCCGGACGTAATTACATTGTAATTACATGAATATTGATTGTATCAATCATCTGTATCCGAATCTCTTCAGCTCCTGGGGTTTATCGCGCCACTCCTTAGTCACTTTTACATATAATTCAAGAAATACTTTCTGTCCGAAAAACTCCTCCAAATCACGGCGCGCTTCAGTCCCTGTTTTTTTCAGTTTTTCACCTTTATGTCCTATAACAATGCCTTTCTGACTTTCGCGCGTAACATG
>Ga0154631_1249_pt1 | contig 9858 bp, 6 predicted proteins | sample Rifle2008BG13ft_FD_116060 | JGI IMG/M metagenome (GOLD analysis project Ga0154631, IMG submission 116060) | Bacteroidetes bacterium RBG_13_42_15 | reverse complement strand
GATAGAGGAAGGAGCCACTGAAGTGATCGACGCCGGCGGGAGGCTTGTAATCCCCGGCTTCAACGATGCCCATGTCCACTTCGGTCCGCTCGATCCTGATTTCATTGAGCTCCGCTATACTACTGATCCCTCGGTGATCACCGAAAAAGTGAAAGCCCAGGCAGCAAAGTCAAAACCCGGTGAGCTGATACGCGGCGGACACTGGGTGCATGAGCAGTTTGCTGATAAGAAATGGCCATCAAAAGAGCTCATCGACAAGGTCTCTCCAAATAATCCGGTAATGCTCAACCGGGCCGACGGCCATTCGGTCCTTGTTAATAGTTATGTCTTAAAACAATCAGGCATTACCAAAAACACACCAGATCCTTTCGGAGGAGAGATACAGAAAGATCCTGTCACCGGCGAACCAACAGGTATTCTTAAGGATGCGGCTATGGATCTGATAAAAACAGGTGATACAAAGAGTGAACTGAGCACCGAAGAACAGAAGGAGAAAGAATGGCTGGGCTATCTGCTTGCAATGAAGGAAGCTCGTGAATATGGAGTGACAAGCATCCAGAATGCAGGATGGGGCGATTTCAATGCTTACGTGAAGATGCAGAAGCAAGGTGAACTTACAAGCAGGATCGACATAGGCGCTCCATTGACAGGAGATACATCCCGGCTTAAGGAATACACTGACATCAGGAAGAAATATCCGGGAGACGGGAACTGGATAAGGTTCGGATACCTGAAAGGTTTTGCTGACGGATCAATAGGCTCCTCAACAGCCCTGATGTTTGAACCCTATGCTGATAATCCGGCTTCCTCCGGCCTTGCAATGTGGTCTTATGAAGATCTTGAAAAAATGGTTCTGGCAGCCGATAAAATGGGATTTCAGATCGGCATACATGCAATCGGAGATAAGGCAAACAACTGGATACTGAACGCATTTGAGAAAGCAATTGAAGTTAATGGAAAGCGCGACAGCCGTCATCGTGATGAGCATACTCAAACTGTACAATTATCAGATATTCCGAGGTTTGAACAACTTGGGGTGATTCCGTCAATGCAACCTACCCACTGCATATCAGACAAGCTGTTCTATGAAAAAAGGGTGGGATACGAAAGATGCAAAGGAACATATGCATGGAGAAGCCTGGTTAATGCAGGCTCAACACTTGCTTTCGGGACCGACTACCAGGTGGAACCTCTTAATCCCATGGAAGGTCTTTATGCTGCAGTTTCAAGGAAAGACCGTCTTGGAGAGGAAGGAGAAGGATGGTTCCCTGAACAAAAGCTGTCCATGGAAGAAGCAATAAAGTATTATACTCTCGGATCTGCATATGCACAGTTCATGGATGGCAGGAAAGGAATGATCAGGTCAGGATATCTTGCTGATATAGTGATTGTTGATAAGGACCTTCTGACTATTCCGGAATCGGAGATCATGAAGACGAAAGTCGATTATACGATTGCCGGCGGGAAGGTGGTGTATAAGTCAGGTAAGTGATTCCAGTATCCGCATCGCTTCCTCCCGATTACTGCCGCAGAACTCGGGCTCAGCCTTGAAATCGGAACACACCTTTGGCCTCAGGGGATTACCCCAGAGAGCACATTTGTAATCATCAAGCAGGTGGATGCATCTCACTCCTGCCGGTTTGCCACCGGGCATTCCGGGGATCGGAGTTGAAATCGAAATAGCTAAACAACATGCACCACAATCAGGTCGGCATTCCATAGGCGATTTGAGATAGACGATATGCGATTTATTCAAAATAAAATTAACTAATTTTGACAACATGAGAATCGATATACTTACAGTTTGTCCCGAATTGCTGGAAAGCCCTCTAAACTATTCAATTGTGATGAGAGCCAGGGAGAAAGGGCTTGTCGAAATAAACGTTGTCAACCTGCACGATTTTGCAAATGATAAATACAAAAGTGTAGATGATTATGCATTCGGCGGTGGCGCTGGTATGGTGATGATGATCGAGCCTGTTTACAAGGCAATTGAAAAACTGAAGGGCGAAAGAAAATATGATGAAATAATCTACACATCACCAGACGGGGAAAAACTCACTCAGAAAACTGCTAACAGCCTGTCACTTCTCAATAACATAATAATTCTCGCCGGGCATTATAAAGGTATTGATCAGAGGATAAGGGAACATCTGGTAACCAGGGAGATATCGATAGGTGATTATGTTTTATCAGGAGGAGAAATACCGGCTGCCATCATCTGTGATGCAATTGTCCGGCTGATCCCCGGAGCAATTTCAGATGAACAATCTGCTCTCTCCGATTCCTTCCAGGACGATCTCCTTGCTCCTCCCGTTTATACACGTCCGGCTGATTTCAGGGGCTGGAAAGTGCCGGATGTTCTTCTTTCAGGCCATGCTGCGGAGATTGAGAAGTGGAGGCATGAACAGGCTGAAGATAGGACTAAAAGGCTGAGGCCGGATCTGCTTGAATAGGAACAGGGCAAATGAAGGGAAGGAGCGCGAGAGGGCGAGAGTGGGTGATGGAGCGAATATCACAACCACAAGCGTTGTCTTCAGATGATCTGTCTGCTGCTGTTCTTTAGTTGCTTCTACCAGCATGCCTGCCAGGCTGAGCCGTCAAAGACCATAAGCTTATGTGCAGATGAATCGTAATAGACATCACCTTCGGCAGGAGTTCCGGGAGCAGAACCTGGTGTCAGATTCAGAAGATCCCTTATAGTAACTTTAGCATTCAGCTTAAGCTTATCATTGTCAAACTCACCGTAGATCAGCGCATTAGCATGATCACCTCCACTATTTTCAATATAAAGCCTGTTTGAGGAGGATTCATTGGCACCTGCATTATGACCTATGAAAATATTACCGGCACCGTCAATATTATTCAATCCTGCCAGTCTTCCCAGAAATACGTTTTTATCGCCTGAAGCATGATTATACCCGGCAGCAGACCCCACAAAAGTGTTTTCAGAACCTGACGAATTATTTAATCCGGCAAGGCGTCCCAGAAAAATGTTACTGCTACCAGAAAGGTTCATATAACCGGCAGCATAACCGCTGAACAAATTGTTACTGCCATTATTATTCCTGGCTCCTGTGTAATTTCCAATAAATGTATTGCCTGATCCTGTGTTTACATAGCCAGCTGAATCACCTAAGAAAAAATTGGTTGAGCCATTCATCACGCGGAGCTCACCTTTGATCACCACTTTAGCGTTGAACTGAAGATAATCATTATCAAACTCACCATAGATTAAAGCTCCTGTGCTGTCGACTGAAGAATTTTCTATATATAACTTCTCCGATCCGGCCTCGTGATAACCGGCAGCCTGACCTATAAATATGTTTAAGTCTCCATTTGAACTCAGACCTGCGCCATCGCCGATAAAGACATTACCATTACCGGTGCTGTTATTCTCTCCTGCATTATTGCCCAGAAATGTATTAGCTCTTCCGGTAGTATTATAGAAACCGCTGTATGCACCAAAAAAAGCGTTCATTTCTCCTGATGAATTATAATGTGCAGATTCATGGCCGACAAATGTGTTATTATCACCAGTGGTATTTTCATAACCGGTTCTGTTTCCGAGGAAAACATTGCCCGCTCCCCCATTACTATTATAACCACTTTCATTACCTATATATATATTTGAGTATGTGGTATCACTGTTTAATCCGGCAAACTGTCCGATAAAAATATTATCAGAACCTGATGAATTGAAATAACCGGCTGCTCTGCCTATAATTATGTTACTCGATCCTGTGGTGGTATTCATGCCTGCTGAGTTCCCGATAATAACATTTGCAATACCTGTAGTATTATTTGCTCCGGCAACTGCTCCGATAAATATATTCCTGTTTCCGGTTGTAGTTTCATATCCGGTATAGTCGCCCAGGTAAATATTCTGGAAACCACTTGTACTCTTTAGTCCTGATTCATTTCCAATATATACATTCAGTCTGCCGGAAATATTGTTAAATCCTGCAGAGTCACCGATAAATATATTCCTGTTACCTGAAATGTTTGAGTATCCTGAATAATAACCTATGAATGTATTCAATATGCCAGTGGTATTTGAGTAGCCTGCCTTATATCCCATGAATGAGTTATAGGTGCCTGTTGTGTTTGAATAACCTGCCTCATGACCGATAAAGTAGTTGCGCGGATTCATCTGGAAGAAATGTGTGGGTTCTGATTTTACAGTTCCGAAACCTCCTATTGCAAAACCACCCTTAACCGCTTTCCCCGATTCATTAACATAAATTCTGGTACTGTCGCGGGTTACACGAAGGTATTCTTCATCAGGAGACTTGACCGTTCCGTATCCCCCAATTGCAAATCCTCCCTTTACCGCTTTTTCAGTATCTGATCCGATATATGCTCTAATACTGTCGGCACTGACAAAAAGGTATTTCCTGGATTCCTCTTTTTCAGTTCCGAAACCTCCTATGGCAAATCCGCCTTTCGGACCTTTGGCACCATCATCGACATAGATCCTCACACCCTCATTATAGACAGCAAAGATTATCTGGCCATCCTTGTTTTTAACTTCAAATAGAGCTTCATCCGGCAAAGCTGTTTCCCCGGCAATAGCCAGTTTACTTACTGTACCATCGATTTCACCTGCCGCCATTGAATATGGAACTGACCAGAGCCTTGCCGATCCCATGCCATGCCATGAAGACTGGTAATATATCTGAGTTCTCAGGTATAATGGTCCTGTGCTCCAGTCAATGTCAGTAAATGCATTTGCTGATCCCGATTCTTTTGTCCCGGTTCCGACAACCAGATTAAAGACACCGTATACGTTGGTCCTGACTGAGGAATGTATTTCCTCCCATACGATTACAGGAGTGAGTGTATCGGAAAGTATCCCCATTTTCACCCGGATGGTTGTGTTCATTACCGGGGCTCCGGCACTGTTATGGGCTACTGCCTGGTAATTGAATCCCTGCGGGATCTGGCTCAGGGCGCAGGGCTCAGGGCTCAGAGCAAGAAATGACAAGATACAAAAGACATAATGCAGAGGGGAGAGTTTTGTTTTCATGACTAAATGGTATTATGGTACGACGGTATGACGGTGTGACGGTATAACGGTGTGACGGTAACTCATCACTGATAATATGTTTAGAATAAAAGATATAAGTTACAACAAATTATAAGGCGAGTCAAGTTTTTTTGATGAATAACAGGCGTCAGGCGATAAACAAATAAACCATTCTACCACTATACCACTATACCATTTCACCTTTGTACCATCACACCTTTGTGCCATTGCGCCGTTGCGCCGCTGTGCCGTCATTTGGAAATTCCAAAAACCTTTATTAAACTTGTGACTTATATTTCATATTTCATAACTAATTAATAATCAACAACATGAAGACGCGGGATTATATAAAGCGGGAAGATAAGTATGGCGCACACAATTACCATCCTCTTCCTGTAGTTCTTGAGAGAGGCAAAGGTCCGTTTGTATGGGATGTTGAGGGAAAAAGGTACTTTGATTTCCTGTCAGCCTATTCGGCTGTCAACCAGGGTCATTGTCATCCCAAAATTATCAGGGCTCTGACCGGCCAGGCACAGAGGCTCACTCTCACTTCAAGAGCATTTTATAATGCTGTTCTCGGCGAATATGAGGAGTATATAACAAAATATTTCGGGTACGATAAGGTTCTCCCTATGAATTCCGGCGCTGAAGCAGATGAAACTGCACTCAAACTCTGCCGTAAATGGGCGTACAATAAAAAAGGTATAAAGAAAGATAAGGCAAAGATCATCTGCTGTGAAGGCAATTTCCATGGCCGCACCATAACAATAGTATCGATGTCAACCGATCAGGATGCAAGGAACGATTACGGACCTTTTACGCCTGGATTTATAATTATTCCATATAATGATATCAAGGCACTCGAGAAAGCGCTGAGAGATCCTGATGTAGCAGGATTCCTCGTTGAACCGATCCAGGGAGAAGCCGGAGTATATGTTCCTGATGATGGTTATCTGAAAAAATCATATGACCTCTGCAAGAAACACAATGTGCTGTTCATAGCTGATGAGGTTCAGACAGGTCTTGCTCGTACAGGCAAACTGCTTGCCTGCGATCATGAAGGTGTTCGTCCTGACATACTGATCCTCGGGAAAGCTCTTTCGGGAGGCGTAATGCCAATTTCAGTTGTGCTTGCTGATGATGAAATAATGCTTACGATAAAACCTGGTGAACATGGTTCCACTTTCGGCGGCAATGCGCTGTCCGGCAAAGTTGCCATAGCAGCGCTCAAAGTAATCAAGGATGAGAAGCTTTCTGAAAATGCAGAACGTCTCGGCAAAATATTCCGTAAGGAGCTAAGCAGTATTAAATCAGATATGATACAGCTTGTCCGCGGCAAAGGCCTTCTGAATGCTGTTGTCATAAAGCCTAAAAAAGGCAAGACAGCATGGGATGTTTGCCTGGCAATGAAAGACAAAGGTCTCATTGCAAAACCGACGCATGAACATATTATAAGGTTCGCTCCTCCCCTGGTAATTACTGAAAAACAGCTCAGGGAGGCAATAGGACTGATAAAAGAGGCGTTTAAATTGTTTGAATAAAATCGGGAACTTGGTGCTCGGTGCTGGGTGCTGGGTGCTGGGTGCTAGGTGCTAGGTTGATCATTAAAAGACCGAGGACCCAGAACCGAGGACCGAGGAACAATATGAACTAAGTACATGCAATGAAAAAAACTCTTCTCTGGATTCTGGCATTTGTTATCACCCTGGCTGCTGCCTATTACCAGAGGAAGACCGGTCCTACCTATCCGAAAAGTGTAAATATTACACTTAATGATTCGGTGTATCAGCTAAAGCTGGTACGCAGCATAGGGCTTGATGAGAGGCCGGAGGTAAAGCTTCATTTAAATGACACATCGGTTAAAGCTGTTCTTTATTATAAAAGGCTTAAGACATCTGATGAATATCAGAGGACTGAATTCACATATAAAGTGTATCCGATACACTCATTCGTAATGAATAATATCTTCAAAATGAATGAGGAAATAGGACTCTTTGCTGATATTCCGCCCCAGCCTCCTGCCGGAAAACTCCAGTACTATGTTGAAATAACTGATGAAAAAGGGACTCTGACGATTATGAAGGAATCCCCGGTCGTGATACGGTTCAAGGGCAGTGTGCCCGGATACATCCTGGTTCCCCATATTTTAATAATGTTCATTGCAATGCTCTTATCAACTGCAACAGGCTTGATGAGCATCTTTAAAATTCACGAATACAGGAAAGCCGGCATCTGGACGCTTGCGCTGCTCACAGCCGGAGGAATGATCCTCGGACCTGTTGTACAGAAATTCGCATTCGGGGAATTGTGGACAGGTGTTCCTTTCGGATGGGATCTCACTGATAACAAGACGCTTATAACATTCCTTTTATGGCTCCTGGCAGTTTTGATGAATCGTAAAAGAGAGAGACCATTGTATGCAATACTTGCAGCAGTGGTACTTCTGCTTGTATATTCAATCCCCCACAGTCTCTTTGGATCGGAGCTCGATTATAGCAGCGGTCAGGTCATCCAGGGTGCACTCCTCACTTTTTTTATGATAAAGGAAAAAAATTCTTAAATTGAGTGCATCATAATTAAAATACCCACGTCTTTTGTTCAGAAAACTGATAGAAAAGAAACGTGGGTGCAGCATCTAATATCAAACCTAGTCTTTATTACATAAGGATGGCAAAAGTAGAAGCGGCATTCAGAAACCTGCACCAGGATCTTCTGGACGGGTGCAAGGTCGGCGACCAGAAGGCACAGTTTCAGATCTACAAGTTATACTACAAAGCGATGTATAACACGAGTCTGAGGATAGTAAACGACACGATGGAAGCCGAAGATATAATGCAGGAATCGTTCCTGTCGGCCTTTGAAAAAATTGATACTTACTCAGGAACGGTGAGCTTCGGGGCATGGTTGAAAAAGATAGTGATAAACAGGTCACTCGATGTCCTGGGAAAGAGGAAAGCGGTCTTTGAAGATATTGAGTCACATGTGGGGATAAGGGATGAGAGCCCTGAGGAACAGGTCCGGTACGAAGAGATGGACGTAAAGGTAGAAGAGGTAAAGGAAGCTATCGAAAGACTTCCGGACGGTTACAGGATTATTCTTTCACTTTATCTTCTTGAAGGCTATGATCATGATGAAATTGCGGAAATAATGGGAATATCAAGCAGTACATCACGATCACAGCTCTCAAGAGCAAAACAGAAACTCATAGGTGAATTAGGAATGAAATGAAAATTTAAGGGAATGAAAACTATAGAAGAAATAATCAGGAGCAACAAGGACTTCTTTGAAGACGTAGAGCCTTCAGAAGGTCACTTAGAACGGTTTGAAAGGAAGCTGGAAGCAAGATTCGGGACAATAACTGCCGTCAAGCGCAGCATCGTTCCTTACCTGCTTAAGGCTGCAGTTGTCACACTGCTGGTCACGCTCTCCTCGCTGTGGACATGGGATCATTTTATCAGGCCCGACAGCAAAAGGATGTCGCTTGGTGATGTCTCCCCGGAATACAGGGAGGTTGAAAATTACTATATCCACCAGGTAAGTTATATGGAGGATCAGATCAGCGATGTTGATTTTGTCAGCGATAAGGAACACAATGACATGCTGATGAACGAACTGGAAAGCATGGATTCTGTTTATGTTCAGCTTCAGAAAGAGCTCAAAGCCAATCCCAACGATGAGAGGATCATAAATGCCATGATCGAGCACTACCAGACAAAGCTGGAAGTAATGTCCTTCATTGTCAATCAGTTGAAAGCCTTAAGGAATGAAAATATAAATACCACAGAAAATGAAAAAGTCAGTATATAAACCAGGAACACTCCTTTTAGCCGGACTATTCCTCCTTGCAACCGGACTATCGGGACAGGAAGAGGTAAGCAAGGAGTATCACAAGGACTACACAGCCAGAAAAGGTGTAACTCTTGATCTGAGTAACAGGTACGGCAATATCATTGTCGAGACCTCGGAAAGCGATCAGGTAGTGATTGATGTGAAGGTAACCGTCAGATATCCAAGCAGGGAGAGGGCAGAAAAACTGCTGGAATACATTGATGTCCAGTTTGAAGAAACTCCTGAAATGATCTCAGCTCAGACGGTCATAGATGATAAATTCACTTTTACAGGCTGGAGCGGTGAGTCAAGGAAATTCATGATCAATTATAATGTAAAGATGCCTGTATGGATGGATCTCAACCTTGCCAACAAGTACGGCAACACCGAACTGGATGATCTTACGGGAGTGGTTAATCTTACAATAAAATATGGCAACCTGACAGCTTCAAAGCTGACAAGGGGCAATGAGAAACCTCTGAACAGGCTTGACCTTGCGTACGGCAAAGGCTCAATAGAAGAAGCCGGCTGGATGGACCTGGTGATAAGGTATTGCGGGAACCTGACCATCACAAAGAGTCAGGCACTCCTCCTGGACAGCAAATACTCCAAGCTTGTTTTCGGTACGGCAAGCTCAATTGTCGCAGAAACAAGATATGACAATATAAGGATAGAAAGCATCAATAACCTGATACTTGACACAGGGTATGCTGATATCAATATCGGTACTCTCACCAGGAAATTCAAATTTGACGGAAGCTACAGCTCCCTCAACGTGGAACGGGTGCCTGCCGGATTTGAATCAATTGAGCTGAATGCCCGCTATACAGGCGTCAGAGTAGGTATCGATGAAGGTGCAAGCTACAGTCTTGAAGGGAAAGTCTCGTACGGCGGACTGAAATTCAATGAGGAAAACTTCAGCTACAAGAGGAGGATCATTGAGAACAACTCAACTGAAGTATCGGGTACTATCGGAAAAGATGAATCACCGGCTTCAACGG
>Ga0154631_1328_pt2 | contig 9875 bp, 5 predicted proteins | sample Rifle2008BG13ft_FD_116060 | JGI IMG/M metagenome (GOLD analysis project Ga0154631, IMG submission 116060) | Bacteroidetes bacterium RBG_13_42_15 | reverse complement strand
CGCTTAAAATACAAAAGGAAGCTGTTGATTTTTTGAATAGCCAAATTTTCACAACACCAACATGGCTTCTTAATCAGAATGTTTTAAGTAGAATCAGGCCGGACCAGGGAATTGATGCTTTAAAAACACTTCAGGAGGCAATTTTAAATAATGTGCTTGCCGGAGATAAAGTCTTTAGGTTATTAGAGACAGGAGGGATGAACAGTTCGAACTTTAATCTGGATGAATTATTTTTGAATTTAAGGAATGGAATAATGACTGAATTGAAGAATCGAAGTACAATCGATCTTTATCGAAGAAACCTTCAAAAAGTTTTTGTTGAAAAAATGATTTCATTTTTAAATCCAGGCTCAATAAATGTGGTTTATATTCCTCAGGGTGCTGCATATGAAACCCAAACCATGACCGTTGACTTAAAAAAAACCGATCTGCCTTCGATAGCACGGGGACATTTAGAGTTGATGAAAAATGAGGTTAAAACAGCAAAATCGAAAACAAATGACAGAATAAGTAGTTATCATCTAAACGATTTACTGCAAAGAATCGACAATGCTCTGGATCCATTAGGCAAGAACTGAATAAGGATTAAATGAATTGAAAGCTGGTCTCAACTTTTATCAAAAGATTCACCCTCCCGTATATCCTGTATGTTGTCCTTAAACTGGAGAAGTCTGTTTGTAATATATTAGATGGATCTATTCTAAGAGATGAATAAATCCTCCTGTCACTTGAAACGAAGTGTAAAATCCGTCCTTCTTTGACCACTTCCAGAGATGGTTGGATAACTCTTAACATACAAAACAGAACAATAAGGTAGAACAATTCGTATATTAGGATACACCATTTGTAGATTTCATCTGTCCGCAGAGGGATAAATTGCTTAACTTATGTATAATAAGACAAACCAAAATACTTTAAAAATTAATTTATCATGAAATCTCCAATCTTCTTTCTGATTATTTTTCCAGCCTTTTTCTGCAAAAATGTCTTTTCCCAACCTGATGCTTCAACCCAGAGAAATAAAGCCGACAGTCTAATGAATGAGGGTAATATACCCGAAGCTATTGTACAATATAAAAGATTATACAGTCTTAATCCTAAAGACAAGAGCATTGCATATAACTATGCATGTGCTCTTTCGATAGACAATTCAGTTATTAAACAGTTTGATAGCTGCTTTAAGTATTTGAATATTGCTATAGAACTTGATACATCAGTTATTGCACTGACAGATCCTGACTTGATCCCAGCCAGGGAGGACGAAAAATGGGATGTTTTCGAGAATAGACTTATTTCTATGTTAAATATAAAATACAACAATCCTTACAAAGATATAGAATATGCTAAAGCGCTGTTGAAACTGGGAGCATACGATCAGGCTTATTTTAATGAAATTGGTATTGTTTTCAGAAAATTTGGGATGAGGTCCTCTGTCGCATCAGCATTGTGGAGATTAAAATTCATGATCCAGGAAAAAAACCAAAAAGAGCTGGAGCAACTCGTTGAAGCAAAGGGATGGCCCAAAATTGGAGAAGTGGGAAGTGAAGCTGCTATGGCAGCTTATCTTGTTGCCATACATTCAAATGATGGAAGTCAGAAAAAATATTTACCTGTGATCAGGCAAAGATGTGAAGAAAACGAACTTCCGTGGCAGAGATATGCTAATATTTATGATCGGTGTCTTTTTAATGAAAATAAACCTCAGAAATACGGGACACATACCAGATACAATGACCTGACAAAGTCCGAGGAACTTTATCCTCTTGAAGATGAGACAAAAGTTGATGAATGGAGGAAAGAACTGGGATTAGAACCATTGGCAGAATATCTGGCAAGATTTAATATAAAATTTCAACCAAAACAGAAATAATCTTTTATCGTAAACATTAATCTTCCTGTAACCTGAAACAAAGTGTAAAATCTGTCCTTCTCTGGCCACCTCAAAAACAGGTTTGATAGCACTTAACATACCTCCTGAAAACAAGAATTTCGTTCTTGAGAGGGCCCTCAATAAGCATGGCTTTTGCAGAAGGAGTAGCATCATAGTTAAAAAAAGTTAATGTCCCCGGCAGAAAATAATTTATCAGACTTTTAATTTTATATTTGGCCCGGTTTAGAAAAAGGTCAACTGTATTCTGAAAAGTCATATAATAATTTATATATCATTTCTTCTGATTGCTAAATCTTTAAAAAATTTACCAATATGAAATTAATTTTCCCTATAATAGTTTTAACAGCATTACTCTATACAGGTTCTGCGGCACTTGGTCACTGTCAGCTTTATGAATGGCGCGGACCTGGGCGAAGCGGCATTTACAATGAATCGGGACTGCTGAAAAAGTGGCCTGCAAACGGCCCTGCTCTTTTATGGGAAGCTGAAAATATGGGTGATGGTTATTCCTCACCAACTGTTACTGATGATGCTGTTTATGTAACCGGGAGAAAAGACAGTTCCGATGTACTGACCGCTCTTACACTTGATGGGAAAAAGAAATGGGAAACAGTGTATGGAAAAGCCTGGATGGTAAACCATACCGGATCGAGATGCATTCCGACATATTATAACGGAAGTATATTCCTGATAAGCGGTAGCGGGGATATTGTCTGTGTCGGAAAAGACGGTAAGATAAAATGGTCAAAAAACCATTACCGCTTATATGAAAGCACCCCAATACAATTCGGGATTTCAGAATCTCCACTGGTTGTCGATAACGTTGTTATTGCCTCACCTGGCGGGAAAAAGGCATCGCTGGTCGCCCTCAACATTTCTGACGGCAAGATTGTATGGGAAGCAGAACCACTCGACCAGGAGCCGCAATATGTGAACCCTAAACTTATTGAGTATGCCGGGGAAAAAATTGTTATAACTATAATGGGGACTTACATATTTGCTGTAAATGCCAGGGATGGCAAAATCATGTGGAAATTAAACTACCCTGAAATTAATGCAGCAACCGGCAGGGTAATGAAAAATCATGCAATTACACCGCTCTACAAGGACGGGAATATTCTTATTGCGAATGGTTATAACTGGGTGGCATTAAAGCTTAAGCTTTCAGCAGACGGGAGTTCAGTTGATATTGCCTGGGAAAACAGAAATTTCGATCCGCAGCTTGGAGGAATGATCCTTCTGGGGAATAATATTTATGCAACAACTCATATGTCAAAACCTGCTGATATGTGGACCTGTGTAGACTGGACAACAGGTAAAACCCTATGGACTACAAGATGGTACTCAAGAGGATCTGTAATTTCTGCAGACGGCATGCTATATTTGTTTGAAGAAAAGTCAGGTCATATTGCTCTTGTAAAACCCGATGCTACAAAACTTGACATAGTAAGTGAGTTTCAGGTAACAAAAGGAGAAGGGCCATTCTGGGCTCACCCCGTAATAAATAAAGGGAAGCTTTTTGTCAGACATGGAAATGTATTAATGGCATACCAGATAAAATAATTGATGCAAAGCCATCCGGATTCTCAGTTCGCTGCCTGAAGGACTGATGTACGCTGTGAGCGTACAGTCAGCTGAAAATCCTTTTCCATTATTATGCATCATTCTATAGTTCGTCCTGTCTTTTAGAGGTTATTAATTACGGTTTTTCTTAAATTTATTAGCTAATAATCCCATAACATGAAATCACAAAAAGATCTTTTTTTTCTATCGAGCTTACTGTTTTTATTTTTGTTTTCAATTCCCCTTATAGGTCAGGACAAACAATCAGAACTGAAAAAAGGGGTTCCGGTTTCAGAATTGCTTAAAGCAGGGGATAAGCACAAATATACTGTTGTTATGGATGCAAACATGTTCACATATTTCAACCTTATTCAGGATGGAGTGGATGCTGAGATCACAACTTATGATCCTGACGGAAATAAGATTCAAAGTTTTGACAGTCCCAACGGAAGAAAAGGACCTGAGCCGGTTACTATTTTCTCAAATAAGAAAGGGGAGTATGTTCTGGAGGTAACGGTTCTTGGAGAAGAAGGACACCAGGGCAAATACAAACTTACATGGGAAATACTTGAACCAAGGGGTTCGACACCTGAGAAGCAGGTAGATCAGCTTTTCACAACCTGGAACAGAATTGATTCACCGGGGGCTGCGGTTGCTGTTGAAAAAGATGGTAAAGTAATCTATAAAAAAGGTTTTGGAAGTGCCGAACTTGAATATGACATACCTATTACTCCCGGTACAGTCTTTCATATTGCTTCGGTTTCAAAACAGTTTACGTGCTTTTCTATCCTTCTGCTTGAAAAGCAGGGGAAACTTTCAATATACGATGACATCAGAAAATACATACCGGAAGTTCCTGATTTGGGGAAAGTCATTACACTAAACCACCTTATGCATCATACGAGCGGGCTGCGGGATCAGTGGGATTTACTTGCAATGGCAGGATGGAGACTTGATGACATAATTACAAAGGATCAGATACTCAGGATCGTGAGCCGACAGAAAGAATTGAATTTTAACCCGGGCGATGAATACTTATATTGCAATACAGGCTTCACACTCCTGGCAGAGGTGGTGGCGCGTGTATCGGGCCAGACTTTTCCTGAGTTTACCAGGACTCATATTTTTGAGCCTCTTAAAATGAGAAGCACACAATTTTACGACAATTGTGAGAAGATCGTAAAAAACAGGGCATATTCTTTTTATGCCGACAGTACAGGATTTAAGAAAAGTATACTTAGCTACTCAAATGCCGGAGCTACAAGTCTGTTCACAACAGCAGAAGACCTCTGCTTGTGGTCACGGAACTTTGAGAATCCGGTTGTTGGGGACAAGGAAATCATAAACAGAATGAATCTGCGGGGAGTATTAAATAAAGGGGATACAATAACCTATGCAATGGGTCAGGATATTGGTAAATACAAGGGATTGAAGATAATTTCCCATGGAGGTGCTGATGCCGGATACAGGAGCTTTCTCGTCAGGTTCCCCGATCAAAGGTTCTCTGTCAATGTCCTCAGTAACCTGGCTACTTTCGATCCGGGCGGTATGTCATTTCAAATCGCTGATATTTATCTTAAGGATAAGTTGGTTACGGCCGGTACAGAAAAAGAAAAAACTGAAAATAAAATCCCTGATGAGATAAAAGAAATTAAAATTGATCATGATGTGCTTGTATCTTATTGTGGTAAGTATGAATGGCAACCAGGAATCTTTGTAACTATCTCAATCGAAAATGATCAATTGTTTGTTTCGGCTCCCGAACTTCCCAAAACTCCAATGGTGCCAGTAACAACAACCGAATTTGATGTAAAGTCCGTTTCGGCAAGAGTCACATTTATCACTGATTCCGGAAGAGTAAGTAAAATGAAAGTACAAATGGGCGGAGGTGAGCAAACAGCAATGCGTATGCCGGATTTTGACCCTTCGAAAATTAATCTGACGGAATACTCAGGAGATTTTTACAGCCCGGAATTGAGTACAACATATACCATGGTAGTGGAATCAGGCAAGCTCATCGCCAGGCATTTCCGGACAGGAGATATCATGCTCACACTCACCAAACCTGACCAGTTTTCAGGCAGCAGATGGTATTTTGGCAGGGTTGTGTTTACAAGGGATTCAAACAATAAAATTACCGGCTTACAAGTTTTAGGTGGGCGTGTACGAAACCTTAAGTTTGAGAAGACGAATTGATATTCAATTTTTAAGAAGCAGACTTACCGGGCAGAGCTTTCTACCAGCAAGACAGGATAATTGTAATTATTTGAATCTCTTCAAAATCCGTCCTTCTTTGACCACTTCAAAAGAAAGTCTGAAAACATTTAACATACATCAAAAAACAACTAGGATTTAACTCTGGATTTTGGCGGTAAATTTGAGTCGGGTCCAATAATCGGGATTGCTGGTTTTTCCACCTATAACATGGACAAAATAAACAAATTTACCATAATTTTTGTCATTTAAGTCTTCAATTGAAGCCTACTTCTGGCCTTCAAAAGTCACTTATATATGATAGCTTATAATTTATAGTATTGCTGCTTCTTTCAACTTATACCTGAATGCTATTTATTAACTTGCAATGAAATTACCTATTTAACTGTTAGCATTAAGATGAGCAAAGCTGTTTATAAAAATGCAAAAAGCAAGAGTATAGTTCAAGACCTATATGACAAACAAGTTACAACGTTAAAAATAGATTTTGAAAATATTTATGTAGATACAAGATTTGGGAAAACCCATCTGCTGAAGACTGGTAATCCAGATGGAATGCCTATTTTACTGTTTCACGGAGGGAACAGTACTTCACCATATTACCTGAGAGATTTCCTTTGCTTTAGAAATAAGTATTTGATATATGCTGCAGATACAATGGGACACCCTGGGAAAAGTGCTCAAACTATTTTATCTGCAAAAAACTTAGAGTATGGAGAATGGGCATCTGATGTAATAGATGGATTGGGATTTAAGAAAATGATCTGCATGGGCGGTTCTTATGGAGGCGGCATTTTGATGAAGCTGATGTGTGTTACTCCTCAAAAAATATTAAAAGCTATTTTAATCGTACCATCAGGAATATGCAATGCTTCAAACGCAAGCATAATGTTTACTATGGGAATTCCAATGATCTTGTATAAAATTACTCAAAATAAAAAATGGTTAACGAAGGCTATTCTTCCTATGGCCATTGATGAAAACGAGATAGACGAAAGTACTTTTGAAATGGTAAAATACGCTTTTGATAATGTGCGCGTTAAGGCAGGTATGCCCAGCAATGTTAAAGTAACTGATATGAAGAATTACACCGCTCCAACATTAATACTTACAGGAGAAAAGGATGTTTTATTCCCAGGAGCGAAAGTAATTGCTAGGGCAAAAACAATAATTCCTAATTTAAAAACATATTTGATGAAGGGAAGTGGACATATTTGTGTCCTGTCTTCTGAAAAAAACAAGAATGTTTTACATATTATAGCTGAGTTTTTAGAAGAATAGTTATTCTTCCATCTAAGGAGTATAACTTAATAGCCACGATAATTAGCTTTTTTAACTATAGCTTAAGCATTTCTTTAAAATCCGTCCTTCTTTGACCACTTCATAAGAAGGTCTGAAAATAATTAGCAAACATTTGGTAACAACGAGGATTCAACTCTGGTGTTTGGTGGTCGAATTGATTCGAGGAACTATAGGTGAGATTAATGGCTTTTCTCTATATGATTTCTATTTATACGGCAAGTTCATCCTTGTGGCAATGTCCTGAAATTTTGGTTCATCTCTAATGCTGTCAAAAATTGGTAAAAGCAGATAAAGTAAATTGGGATCACGTAATTCAAAAGCCCTTTCTGTATTTTTTAAAGCCTGCTCTTCGTTACCTGCCATAAGATATAAGCAAGAAATTTCAAATGGATTGATATAGGTCTTCTCTGATTGTTGCAAAATTTTATTGGCCATCCTGTTCACTGCAAATGAATAACCCTTACTTTTATAATCCTTGTCTAATTCTTCCCCAAATTCTGAAAAACCGTATAAAACCACCCATATTTTTTTCATGGGTTCCAATGATTCCTCATATCTTTCAGTCATATAAAGTGCTAATTCAAGCATCGAAAGAGCAACAGGTGCAGTAGGATCCATTTTAATGGCATCTCGTGCAGCCTTTATTGCCTCATCATAGCGGCGCACAATCAATAAGTCAGCACTAAAAAGACTTTTAAGAAGCGGATTATGCGGATCAAGTTTAAGCGCTAATTCAATCTCCTCCATTGCTTCTTTCGGCCGGCCAACAATATTCAGCAAATGTGAATAATAAGCATGTGCCTCTGCATGGTTCGGATTAAGTTCAATGGCTTTAATGAATGCTGATTCACCACCCTTCCAGTCCCACATTCCCCAAGTATTCATTATAGCCAGGGTATAATGGACTTCTGCACGGTTACTGTCAAGTTCAAGTGCTTTCATTACAGCTTCATATGCCTTTGGACCAGCTTCTGCAGGCGAAGCAAATCCCATTTGCTGACGTCCGATCCAGACATCACAGATACCAGCAAATGCGAGAGCATATTTTGGATCTTTTTCTTTTGCCAGCTCAAAATACTGCAATGCTGTGTCAAGATCATTTTTGGTAAGCTTTCTCCAGTAGAACTGACCTTTAAGAAAAGCATCGTAGGCTTCAAGTTCTTTTGTTGGTATTTTCTCAATAAGTCCTTTTTCCTGAGGTGTTATAACGGCTTTCAATTCTTTTGCTATTGCTTCCGCTATCTGACTCTGTATCCTGAAAATATCTTCAGCATCACTTATTTTTTGTTGATAAGATTCTCCCCATAAATGGCTTTCCTTTGCAGCCATAATTAGTTGTGTCCTCAGGCGAAAGGAGTTGCCGTATTTCTGTCCGCTTCCTTCAACAATATAATTAACTCCAAGTTCTTGTGCTATCTCTGGAATTGTTTTTGTCTGACTTCTGTATTGTTCAACCGATGTACGGGAGATTACTCTCAGGTCCTTAATTTTCTGAAGATTATTAAGCACTTCCTCCATCAGTCCGTTGATGAAGTATGTATTTTCTTCATCCTTACTGTCATTTTTGAAAGGCAATACTGCCACTGATTTCTCTGACTCAGGAACCTCCCGGTATTTCTTTTCAGATTTTTCCACTTCTGTCCTTAAGAATGATTCAACTTTTATCCCCTTGTGTTTCAGGTACCACCTGCCAATTATTGAGAGGTTGTTAAGTACAGGCTTTACCTGTTCTGGATCAAAATCCTTGGGATGGGCACCATAAGTTGAAAGGCTGTTCAGGCTGTGCATTGAGGTTATGATGTAAGAGGGTACCTTCTCTTCCTTGTTCAGCTTGTCGATGATACCTTTCAGCGGCTCGGTCTTCCTTGGTCTCTTGAGCTCACATTCGCACAGGTCGGTAACAATAACCTCCAGACATCTCCTGGAATAGAGCAATGCAACGTTTTCGTCGTCGGTTCTGATAAGATTGCCCAGTTCCTTATTCAGCTCAGGAAGCTGTCCTTTGAGAGCTTCGTGAAGCAGTTCAATCTCTTTTATTTCGGCAGTCCAGATTGACATTTGAATTGGTATTGGTTATGATAAAGTTAGGAAAGAATGTGATGCAAGTCAAATAATATTACCGCCAGCTTTAGGTTTCGGAAGAGCGTTTAAAATAGCAATTCCGGCATCCTGATAACTGGTCTTCCCTGCTTCAAAAATAACTGCATCCTCGAGATTCCATTTTCTTTTTACCTCTTCTAAATAAGAACTCCTGACCGATAACAAAAAGAGTTTCCCGGGTGTGGCCAGCTGTTCATCAATATAAGGAGCCCATCCACGGTCACAGATTTCAAGCATCCCTACCTCATCGAGAACAACGATACTTCCAGTGGTCGATTTAAGGATGGTCCTGCCCGTCTCCAGACCTTCCCTGCAAATCGAGAATCTCCCGATTTTTTCAGAAACAACTTCTCTGTTTTGCCGCAGAAAGGCTTTCTTTTCTCCCGTTTCAACATTAACCACATCATATCCTGATGTTTTCCGGCCACCCTGTACCCGTTCCGAAATTATACCCCCGGGCTGAAAACCATTCTCCCGGAGAATTTCAATTATTCTCTTTATAAAAGTTGTCTTGCCTTCACATACCGATCCTGTAATTATGAATACTTTAGGGGCAGGACCATTTTTTCTTTTTATTTCAAAGAGTCTCCTTTCAGCCTGCGCTAATATCTTGTAAAATATTGACACAGGATTCTTAACGAGGCTCCTGAAGTCAGGTACAGAGGCTATGAAGAACGGAAGGCTCTCGGTAGAGAGTTCAAGTGCCAGTGGCAGGTTTTTAAAAGAAGTCTTCTGAAAGAAATTCCTTATCCGGGGATTATATAATTCGGCACCGAGTACGGCGAAACCTGCAATGATGACCGCT
>Ga0154631_1054_pt1 | contig 10006 bp, 7 predicted proteins | sample Rifle2008BG13ft_FD_116060 | JGI IMG/M metagenome (GOLD analysis project Ga0154631, IMG submission 116060) | Bacteroidetes bacterium RBG_13_42_15 | reverse complement strand
ATGTAGTTTGGAAGATGTACATCACAAAAGAAGGTACGGGTGGTTTTACTGATTTTCTCTGGTTTGACGGGACGTCAGAATTTGATGGCACCGAGGGTCAATGGAGATTGTATGAAAGCCCTCTGGTTCCTGTGAAGATCCTCCAGATAGACTGGAGTGTGACTGGTGATAAAGTCGGTATGATAAAATATACTTACACCAAAACAGGAGCATATGAAGGCAATTATATTGAATATGGTCTGACAACCAATGCACTAAATGCATATTATAAAATTCATTATTACAATTCCTCAGAAGAAAAGTTATTTGATCTGGATGTCGAGTGGAGTACTACCCTGCACAACGGAAGGGTAAAATGTCCTGCCCATTTCCAGACATCCGACTGGTACTGCTGGGATGGCAACCATTTGAATATTACCTGTCCCTGATATACAGGCTGCAATATAGGAGGAAAGGCTTGATGTGTTATAATTTACCCCCCATGATGCATGGGGGGTTTTTTATAGACCTGAAATGTCTGCTTTTATCCACATTTTTATTATTTTGCGCACCTGATTTAAAAAAAGGATACTGATGTCATCGGGGAAAAAAACTCTATTATTGATCATCCTGATCCTCATAGCGGACCAGATTCTTAAATTGTGGGTAAAAACACACATGGTCATCGGGCAGGAAATACATTTGTTCGGAAACTGGGGATTGCTGCATTTTATCGAAAATAACGGGATGGCATTTGGAATGGAGATGGGAGGAAAAACCGGGAAAATCGTGCTGAGCCTGTTCAGGATTGCAGCAATCATCGGGATCACCTGGTTTCTGCTATCCCTTATCAGAAAAAAATCAAACATATGTCTGATCCTTTCGGTAAGTGCCATTCTGGCCGGAGCAATGGGAAACATTATCGACAGTGCTTTTTATGGATTGATCTTCAGCGAGAGTTTCAGCCAGCCCGCTGTTCTGTTTCCTCCTGAAGGCGGTTATTCCTCCTTTCTTCATGGCAGAGTGGTTGATATGTTATATTTCCCGGTAATTAATACCCAATGGCCCGACTGGTCCCCGTTCAGGCCCGGAGAATCACTGGTGTTTTTCAGACCTGTATTTAATATTGCAGACTCCTCAATAACCTGCGGGGTCTTTGCCATAATTCTTTTCCAGAAAAAAATGTTCAGGGATCTTAAATAAACAAAGTTGCCTGCCCTGTGAAATACCATGAAGCATTAGCTTTGGTCTTATTTCACAGGGCGTGGGTACTGGCCCTGTGAAATAGCGCCGGGCCTTCGCTTTGGCTATATTTCACAGGGCTGGTTACTGGCAGCAATCCCCTATACATCTCAAAAGAGCAATTATCTTCTCATGTTTCAGGTAGTAATAGGTGTTTTTGCCCTCCCTCCTGGAACCCAGGACACCTTTATCTTTCAATATGCCAAGATGATGCGATGCTGTCGATTGCTCAATTCCAATATGTTTATGTATCTCAGTGACATTCATGCTTTTCCCCAGTTCCAGGCAGCCAATTATTGATATCCTTGCTGGGTGTGCCATTGCTTTCAGCATACCAGATGCCTTTTCGAGATTTTCCGGATTCAGATCTTTTATTTCCATTAATGTTCGATTTCTTACAACAAATATATTATAATTTCCCAGACCTGAATTTAAATCACTTTTCTGACAGACTGATAAAAATTCTATAATTTATCAGGGAATACCTATTTTAGTATATTTGACGAAAATCCTTTAATGCCGGATCTGGGGAATATAAAGAAACCTGTCAGGGAAGAAATGGCACAGTTTGAAGCCTATTTCGGCAAGACCATGCAAAGCAGGATCCCACTCCTGAAAATAATATTAAATTATATTTTCAGACGCAAGGGCAAACAGATGAGGCCTTTGCTGGTTTTCCTGAGTGCAAAGCTGAACGGGACTATCGGAGAGCCTACGTTTGTAGCTGCAACGTTCATTGAGCTTCTTCATACTGCTTCGCTAGTTCATGATGACGTTGTTGATGATGCCAGCGAAAGACGCGGTGCTCTTTCAATAAATGCCTTATGGAATTCCAAGATCGCCGTTCTCGTGGGTGATTATATGCTGTCAAAAGGTCTCCTGATAAGCATCGAAAAAAACCGGGTCGATATGCTTGAAATAGTCTCTGAAGCTGTCAAATCCATGACCGAAGGGGAGCTTCTCCAGCTTCAGAAAGCACGTAAGCTTAAAATCAGTGAAGATGATTATTTCAGGGTCATCAGCTGCAAAACTGCGGCACTGATCGGTGCCTGCACCGCATGCGGCGCCCGGTCAGTAACCAGTGATCCTGATATCATTCAGCTCATGAAAGATTTCGGAGAAACTCTCGGAATTGCTTTCCAGATACGCGACGATCTTCTTGATTATGATGGCAATGGTCTGACCGGTAAAGCTTCAGGCAATGATATAAAGGAAAAGAAAATCACCCTGCCACTGATCCATGCACTTGAAAAAGCTTCAGTTACCCGTAAAAAGCAAATTCTGAAAGTAATTGGAAATAAGAAAAAATCGCGATCCGATGTTGCTGAAGTGGTCCGGTTTGTTGCCGAAAACGGAGGAATGGATTATGCAGCACTTAAAATGAATCAATATCGCGATAAAGCCCTGGCGATACTTGACACATATCCCGAATCGGATGTCAAGAATTCCCTGAGGGAATTTGTATATTATACAGTTTCGCGGGAGAAATAGTTACTCCGCTGCCTCCAGTCTGATCTTTGCCACCTTCTCCATATCTTTTTCATAATACCTCGATCCCAGATAAAACAGGAGAGCACCTATCAGAAGGATAAAAGGCAATATTGACAAGGCTGTCTGGATATTTGAAAGGTCATATATCCTTCCCAGGACTATCGGGGCCATTGATGAGCCCACCAGATTCTGAACCACCACGGCGATGGCATAAGATGTTGCCCTTAATCCGGGATGAATGACATCCTGGGTTACAGCTGCAGCTCCGGCAATAAAACAGGTTACAAGGACACCCATGAGCAGCAGAGTTAGATATTGGACTGTTCCTCTTAGCTGCAGGGCAATAAACAGGACAACTGCTGTACATAGTGTGGAAATCGCCGGAAACAGCAGTCTGGCATTTACCTGTTTCTTACGCCAGGCATCGGTCAGATAACCACCCAGGGGAGCTCCGACCACTGCCAGCACCATTACCAAACTGGCATCTCTTGCGGCTTTATCCATTGGTGCGCCATTTACATTCTGAAAATATGTCGATAACCACGTTATTAGTGCAGTAGTTACAAAAACCACCGCCGCCATGCCAAAATATGTAAATATGACCGATGGTCTTGATAAAAATTCTCTGACCATATCTTTCTTTTCCATTTTGATTTTCCTGCTTGCCCTGTCAATAAATGCAAGATCAACTGTTTTATAGTCTTTAATAAACAGGAAAAGAATTGCAATTATCAGACCCGGCAAGGCTACGATTCCGAATGCATGCTTCCACCCCAGTTTAACTGCAATCAATCCTCCCAGTAGGTGCCCTATTGCAGTTCCTACCGGAATCGAGGCATTCCAGAGACCCATCATCCTCGATCTTTTATTGAGTGGAAATAATCCGGATATCATGGCGCTTCCTCCCGGCGCGTATCCGGCTTCTCCGATCCCGATCAGCATACGGGCCATAAACAACTGAACATAATTGCCTGTCAGGGCACAGAGGGCTGTGGCTATGCTCCACATTATTGCCATGATCCCTATGGTTTTTGTCCGGCTCCACCGGTCAACCAGCAACGATACCGGGAATGTCAGCAATACTATCGCCCAATATACCGCAGAAACAAGCATCCCGCTTTGCGTATGGGAAATACCCCAGTCCTTTTCAATCGCAGGGAACATGGATGTTATTACCATCCTGTCGATATAATCGAACATGTAAAGCAGGAACAACAAAGCAAAGACATAGTATGAATACCTTTTTGAAAACAGGTATCCCTCATTGATTTCAGTATTTTTCATAGAAAATGTAATAGGTTAGGCTTTGACCAAGTAAATAAAAATTAGTCTTTGTTGTTTTTTTTGTAGTAATTTTAAGTCTTTATACTTATTGAATGTAAGTTTTCATGGGATTAATTTCATTTTCTGTATAATCTTAATAACTAAGTTGATGGTAACCTTACAACAAATTGAAGATTTTCTAGGGTCCGGACCGATTGCAATGGCCGGAGTGTCGCGTAATCCAAAAAAATTCGGATTTGCCGCTTTCAAGGAATTAAAGGAAAAAGGCATGAATATTATTCCTGTTAATCCGCACGCTGATGAAATCCACGGATCAAAAGTCTATCATGACATCAAAAGCCTTCCTGACGATGTGAAAGGACTTATTATCATGACCGGTAAAGATCAGACTGCGGGGGTAATCAGGGAAGCAAAGGGGAAGGGGATCAAAAACATCTGGGTCCAGCAGATGGCCGAAAGCAAAGAGGCTTTGAACGAGCTGGAGGGATCAGGTATCAATTATATCACAAAAGAGTGTATTCTGATGCATTATAAACCTCACAGCATACATAAGTTTCACGCTGCTATAAGAAAGTTTTTCAGAAGGTTCCCCAGGTAGTGGTTTTTCGGTGGAATACCTGAAATAGCCTTAGTATAATTACCCTGCAAATAGTAAATGATTGTACATTCCCGGTAAAAGAAAAGACCTGAGAAGAAGTGACCAGTTTTTATTACCGGTCAGCAAACCTGTTTTTGAGAAAGAAAAATACGATATTTATCCGTCACTCAAAATAAATGATAATCAGATCTTTGCAGGTTTCGAAACTCTTGCCGGTAAAATCAAGAATTTCAGGAATGTTATTATAGACGGTTACAATGGAGTTTTTTTTGACTTTTTTCAGGCTCAGCTTAATAAAATCTTACGAAAGAACGGCTGCAAAGTTTCCTGGAAAAAGACATCCGATTTCTACAAGCCTGCATCACAGATCGTTGATATGACCGCTCCTTTTCTCGGAGGAAATGATCCTGTTTTCGGGAGAAGGACTTTTTTAAATCTGGAGGATTTTTTCATTACAGAAAAACTTAAATCAATCCGTCCTGATAAGGATTCCGAAGTTAACATCCTGATTGGTCCGGGTGCAGCATTGGCTTCATGGGAAGGCCTGTTAATCTATATCGATATCCCCAAAAATGAAATTCAATACCGCTCACGTGCAGGCTCCGTTTCAAACCTGGGAGCAATAGCTTCTCCCGATCCAAAGAAAATGTATAAGCGTTTTTACTTTATCGACTGGGTGGTATTAAACAAACATAAAAAGCAAATTCTGCCTTCAGTGGATTTGTTTGTTGACGGACAACGTCCGGAGTTGCCGGTTTGGATGGAAGGAACGACCTTAAGGAAATCCCTTTTAACAATAAGCCGTAATGTTTTCAGGGTCAGACCATGGTTTGAACCCGGAACATGGGGAGGAACCTGGATAAGGGATAATATTACCGGCCTGAATAAAAATGTCCCTAATTACGCATGGTCGTTTGAACTTATTACTCCTGAAAACGGATTACTGTTCGAAAGTTCTTCTCTTCTCTGTGAGGTTTCGTTCGATTGCCTTATGTTCCAGCAAGCTGAGGCAGTTCTTGGAGATCATTATCCTGAATTCGGGACTGATTTTCCGATCCGTTTCGATTTTCTGGATACCTTCGATGGTGGCAACCTCTCATTACAGTGTCATCCTCGTCCTCAATATATGAAGGAAAACTTTGGTGAGGACCTTACGCAGGAGGAGACCTACTATATTCTTGACACAAAAGATAATGCAACTGTCTTTCTGGGTTTCCGTGAAAATATTGAATCTGGAAATTTCAGACAGGAGCTGGAAAATAGTTTTAACGGGAACAAGGTATTTGATCCTGACAGATATATCCTCCGGCATCCAGTAAATAAGCATGACCTTTTGTTGATCCCGTTCGGCACGATTCATGGCTCGGGAAAGAATAATCTGGTCCTTGAGATTAGTACTACACCTTATATTTTCACCTTTAAGATGTATGACTGGCTAAGACCTGATCTGGATGGAAAACCAAGACCGCTGAACATTGACCGGGGAATGGCAAATCTCTGCTTTGACAGGAAAGGAGATTCTGTATATGCTGATCTTATTGCAAGACCGGTATTAATTGCCGAAGGACCAGACTGGCAGATCCTTCATCTGCAGACACATGAAACCCATTCCTATGATATCCACCGATATCATTTTCAAAGCGAGATTGAAATCCGGACAAATAATAAATGTCTTGTAATGAGTTTGACTGAGGGACAAAGCATTGATATCGAAACAATGAACGGATTTAAAACAACCTTCTGTTATGCTGAGACTTTTGTCATTCCTGCAGCAGCTCAAAGTGTCAGAATAACCAACAATTCATCATCAGGAGCTGTACTTGTTAAGGCATTCATGAAATAATAAACCTTATGAAAAGATATTTTTTACTACTGCCTGTTATTTTTTCTTTTTCAGTTTTTGCACTTAAAGCTCAATCATTTATCAGTTCTGATGATGAACTGGTGAACGGTTATTCGGACAAAATCTCAGGAACTGATTATGAGTACCACTCGTGTATTCCCGGGCTACGACAGAGCATTATAATAAGGGCTGAAAGCGGCAATGACTACATGGAGTGGGTAACTGATGCTCCGCTGCTTCCGGATAAAAAGAAATATTCTGCTTTCATCTGGGTTACTGCAATCGGATCAAGTCCCGGAAATGCCAGGATGTATCTTACGACTGATCTGAATCATAAATTCAGTTTCAATACCGACGGACAGGCAGCCTGGACAACCAATTCAGATGATGGTTCCAGTCTGAGCTTTAGTTCAATAATGACCGATCAGCATGGAGATCATCATGGATACATGGTGTTACGGATCCCATCAGGAAAGTTAATAAAGGGAAAACCTGTTAAGTTAAGGGTGACCGGGAGCAAATCAAATCTTACATCCTGGTATATGACTTATAAAAAGGAGGTTAAAACCGGTGTCGCTCTTAATCCATTTCCTGCCGTACTAAAAAAGGACAATGCACATCTTCAGCTGGTTGAGGCAGCAATATTCTATTTCGGAAAGGAAAAGGACTGTAAAATCTTTGCTAATAATAAGCTGGTTGCCAGTGCCCCTTTGAAATTCGGTTACAACACTGTAAACATAGGGCTCCGGCAGGTCCTGAAACCTTCCATGATTAATCTTAAGGTCATTGCCGGTGACTTTTCAATGTCAAACAGCGTAACTCTGAATCCTGTTAAAAAATGGAACATTGATCTGATCCAGCACTCACATACCGATATCGGGTATACCCGTTCGCAAACAGAGATTCTGGCAGAACATCTCAGGTACATTGATTACGCCCTTGATTATTGCGATGCAACGGACAATTATCCGGAGAATGCAAAATTCAGATGGACATGTGAAGCTTCATGGCCTGTGGATGAGTTTTTGAAATCCAGGCCTGCGGATCAGGTCGGCCGTCTTTTAAAACGGATAAAGGAGGGCCGCATTGAAGTTACAGGTATGTATTTTAATTTTGATGAGATCCCTGATGAGCAAATACTGGCTGCCTCTCTTGCAGCTGCAGGCAGGATCAAGGCCAGGGGCATACCTTTGACCCTTGCGATGCAAAATGATGTAAACGGTATCGGCTGGTGTATGATTGACTACTTCAATCAGCTTGGAATTAAATACCTGAATATGGGCACGCACGGACACCGTGCGCTTATTTGTTTTGACAAGCCGACAATGTTCTGGTGGGAATCCCCGTCAGGAAACAAGATCCTGACTTTCAGGGCTGAACATTACATGACCGGGAATACTCTACTCGAAATCCAGAACGGGGATCTGAACAAATTCCAGTACAACCTGCTGACATATCTGAAGAATCTTGAAGCCCTTAAGTATCCGTTTAACGAAATAGCTATTCAATTATCAGGCTATCTTACAGATAATTCGCCTCCATCGACCCTGGCAAGCGAGATGATAAGAAAATGGGATGAGGTTTTCGAATGGCCAACGCTCTCAACCTCAACTGCTGAATCCTTTTTCAGGAAAATGGAAAAAGAACATAGTATCGAATTTCCTGTGATAAGAGGAGCGTGGCCGGACTGGTGGACGGACGGTTTCGGATCAGCAGCAAGGGAAACTTCGGTCACCCGGAATTCAGCCGCCTCATTTAAGGCAAATACCGGGGCGCTTTCAATGGCAGCCATTGCAGGCATTAAACTCCCGGAGGGCACAGAAAGGAAAATTGACCTGGTTAACGAAGCCCTGATGTTTTACACAGAGCATACTACCGGATACTCTGAGAGTGTCAGGGAACCATTCAGCCAGCCAACAATGGAACAAAGGGCGCTCAAGGAATCCTATGCATGGGAAGCCAACCGCCGTACTGCATCCCTTGGTGAGGATGCAATGGGATTACTGCAAAGCATGTTTAAAAGGGAGAAAGAACCATCTCTGATCGTATTTAATACCCTGAACTGGAAAAGGTCGGGTCTGACTGTGATTTATATTGACCATCAGATAGTTCCGCGGGGTAGTACGGCAGGAATATATGATACTGATGATCACCGCGTTCCCGTGCAGGCTCTTTCGTACCGCGCCGATGGTACATACTGGGCAGTATGGCTGGATGATATCCCTGCTTTTGGATTTAAGAAATTTCTGGTCCGTCAGCTGAATGAGGAAAACGGCACAATCAGCAAAGAAGCTCCGACACTACTTGAAAATAAATGGTATAAGATCGCTCCTGACTATTCCGGAGGGATCATCAGTTCCTGGTTTGATAAGGAATTATCTCTTGAACTTGTTGACAGGAATTCGGAATACAGAATGGCGGAATTTATACTGGAGCAGCTTGGAAACAGAAGCCAGATGGAAAGAAAAATGCTTACTGATTATAAAAGATCCCCGCTTGATACATTATGGTTCGATTCAGTTACCAGAGGTCCTGTCTTTAACAGCATCAAATTCTACGGTGAATCTGAAACTGCAATAAATCCCAAAGGCTATTCCATTGAAATCAGGCTTTACAATACCGAAAAACTAGTTGAAATTGTCTGTTCAATTATTAAAAAAAGCATTACAGATCCCGAGAGTTTTTATATTGCTTTCCCGTTCAACCTGAAAGATGGAAAACATTTTACCGAAGTACAGGGAGGCATTATAGAAACAGGCAAAGACCAGATAAAAGGTTCCTCCAATGACTGGTACAGTGTTCAGAATTTCACCTCTGTCAGGAACCCGGACGCACAGCTGGTAATGGGTTGCGGTGAGATGCCGCTGATGCAGTTCGGAGCAATCAATACGGGGCGGTACCAGGCCGGAGCAATGCCACAGGGCACGCATGTTTTTTCATGGCCGATGAATAATTACTGGGTCACAAATTTCAATGCTGACCAGAGGGGAGGACATACATGGTCATATTATCTGACTACTTCTGAAGATGTCTCTGACAACTTTGCATCCCGTTTTGGATGGGGCTCCAGGATACCATATCTGACAAGGATCCTTCCAGGGGAAGGTACCGGAGAAAACAAAGGAGAGGGATCATTTATTGAAGGTTGGCCTGGGAATGTTGTACTGGTAAGCGCCCGACCTTCTGATGATGGAAAAACAATCCTTATTCATCTGCGTGAAACTGACGGAAAAGAGGCTCATCTGAACCTGAAAAACGGGCTGACAGGAAATCAGCTGGATATTTCCGGATCAGATGTTACCGGAAAATCAATAATGGATTCTGATACTATTATAAAACCACTTGAATCAAAATTCTTTTTGATAAAAACAGGTTTTTGATTCGTAAAAAACTAAACTTTGTAACTTGCATTAATATATACAGCAGCTTAATTAAAGTCCCATGCAGGAACCCGGATATTTACACAGCATTGAGTTTGCAGTAAGAGATTATGAATGTGATATACAGGGTGTTGTTAATAATGCAAATTATCAGCATTACCTTGAGCACGCCAGGCATGAATTCCTTAT
>Ga0154631_1286_pt1 | contig 10008 bp, 6 predicted proteins | sample Rifle2008BG13ft_FD_116060 | JGI IMG/M metagenome (GOLD analysis project Ga0154631, IMG submission 116060) | Bacteroidetes bacterium RBG_13_42_15 | reverse complement strand
TAAGTTTGGAACTGTTCAGGCAGTGGTAACAGCGGCAACAACAACACAGCTGACTGTTACAGTACCGGCTGGTGCCACCAGTCAACCGATTTATGTTACGATAAACGCAATAACAGCTTATACCAGCACATCATTTATTGTTACTTCTCCACCAGTAATTACTTCGTTCAATCCAACGTCAGGTCCGGTTGGAACCACTGTGACAATTGAAGGAACAAACTTTGGCTCTATTCCGGCAGATAATATCGTAATGATAGGAACAATTCAGGCAACGGTTACAGCAGCTACAGCTACGCAGCTGACTGTTATTGTACCAGGTGGGGCAATAAGTCAGCCAATTTCTGTAACAGTTAACGGATTAACCGCCAGCTCAGTCACATCCTTTACTGTTACAACACCTCCGGCCATTATGTTCTTTAATCCGACATCAGGACCTGTTGGCACCACTGTAACAATTACCGGTTCAAACTTCAGTACAAACATTTCGAACAACATAGTAAGGTTTGGAACAGTTCAGGCTGCAGTTATTTCAGCTTCAGTTACACAACTGAGTGTTATTGTACCGGCAGGGGCCGCAAGTGGACCGATTAATTTAACAGCAGACGGATTGACTACAAATTCAATCATGTCATTCAATGTTACCTCTGCACCGGCTATTGCATCCTTTGCTCCAAACTCGGGACCGGTTGGGACCACTGTAACAATTCAGGGAGCAAACTTTAGCACTACTCCCGCAGATAATATAGTATTATTTGGAACTGTCCAAGCGTCAGTTGCTGTTGCCACAGCAACACAGCTGACTATTACAGTACCATCCGGAGCAACAACTCAAACAATATGTGTGACAGTAAACGGATTGACAGCTTGCTCCAGCGCACTATTTACTGTTACTTCATCAGCACAACAGCCGGTTATTTCATCCTTTAATCCGACCTCTGGTCCGGTTGGCTGCACAGTGATAATCACCGGTTCAAACTTCAGTCCAAACGGCGGTGACAACATTGTCCGGTTTGGAAACCTGCAGGCAGATCTTTATGCGGCTACAAGTACACAACTTACTGTTACGGTACCAAACGGAGCAACAACAAATCCTATTTCTGTAACAGTTAACGGATTAACGGGTCAATCAAGCATGCCATTCAATGTAACTACTGACCAGCTTCCGATTATTGCAGGCATTAATCCGACCTCAGGTCCGGTGGGATCAACAGTGACTATTAACGGAGCTAACTTCAGCCAAAACCCTCAAAATAATATTGTTATGTTTGGCGATGCCCAGGCAACAATAACAGGAGGGAACCAGAATCAAATAACGGTTTTAGTTCCGGAAGGAGGAGATGGACAATTTATCAGTGTAACTGTAAATGGATTGACAGCATACTCAGCTGGTACGTTTACTATTACCATACCTCAGGATATCGAGCTGGAAAGCTCCATCCTGACCCTGAACGGAGATGGAATTAATGAAAGGCTGGTATTCAGGAATTTTGGGGCATTCGGGAAAAGCAGCTTTTATGTTTATAACAGCAGAGGCGCTGTAGTATTCTGGAATAAAGATTTTGGGGGCGAGTGGGATCTGACTGTCAACGGTCGCATGCTTGAGACAGGCGGATATTTTTATGTGATTGAAACAGAACTGGGTACCTTCAGAGGATCATTCAGCATTTTAAGGAGATGAAAATATAAACTTCACAGATATGTTTTTAAAAATAAAAACGATCCTGGCAATCCTGGTTGTTGACACAGGAATCATTCTGTCGCAGCAGCTGCCGTTTTCGAGCCAGTATCTGGTGAACAGGCAATTTCTGTCGCCCGCCTTTGCAGGCATTACTGGCAACTTCGAAGCTTTTATTACAATTCAAAAAAACGCACTGCACTTTCCGGGCGGACCTGAATATAAAAGCATTTTTGCATCAGGTCCTGTATATGGAAATATGAGCCTGGGTATTTCCGTATCTAACAGTTCAGTAACGATCTTTAACGGATTATCAGGCGAACTCGATTATGCGTATCATCTAAGGGTAAGTGAAAAGCATTTTGTTCATTTCGGATTATCGGTTGCCTATAATGAAAATGACATTAATATTGATTACAACCAGCTTCAATCTGTACAGAGCGACCCTTTCAGATTAGAATCCAGGAAGAGCCTGAGTTTTGGGTTTGGCCTGTTATATTCTTATAAAACTTTTCAGCTCGGAGTTTCAATACCCCGTTTGTTTGATTCACAATTGCGGAATAATGAGGAAAATGCTGATTATTCTGTCTCCGGGATATTAAGAGTTCAAACATCATACCTTTTTGATATAAACCGATCGTTCAGCGTGGAACCTTCTATTGTTGTTGAAAAATCAAGTTTTGAACCTCTCTGGTATAATGTTTCGGCTTTAATGAGGATAAAGGAAATAACATTCCTGGAACTTCATTACCGGCAGGGTAATATTATGGGTTTTGGTCTGGGTGTCAATCCTTCAAAGAAAATGCTTATCAGCTATTCCTATGATCTCTCAGGTACCGGTATCATGAAATACTCTTCAGGGATCCATGAAATTTCAATAGGATTTCTGATAGGTAAAGAAAGTGACAGGGGATATCAGAGGTCTGCATTCAGATCTCTTCCGAAACAGCCCTATTATGAATGGATTAAATAAATTATATAAAAACCGAACTCATAAGCTTAAAAAAATGATACGGAAAATAGTGCTTACATCAATAATTTCGCTGGCTTGTTTTTCTGCAATTACCATTGGAAAAGCACCAGGAGATGACAGTATCACGCAGATAAACAAGCTGATGTCAGATCAAAAATTTCAGGAAGCTATACCTCTGCTTAAAGAGATAATAGCAAAAGATCCCGCAAATTCAGATGCCAATTTCAAGCTTGGCCTCTGTTACTATTTTTCACCTGACCAGAAAAACCTTTCACTCGACCATTTCAAAACCGCAATGGGTAATATCAATCTGAAGTACTCATTTAACAGCGCAAAAACAACTACTGCGCCAGTCGATATTTACTTTTTTCTAGGAGAAGCATTCCTCAATAACCATATGCCCGACAGTGCAATGTATTATTATATAAGGTATAAAAACAAAGTAAAACTGGAATCTCCCTTTGATCTCGATGCAAGGATGAACTGGTGCGTTAATGCCGTCAGGGAGATGGGCTCCCCGCTAAACGTAAACATTGAAAATCTTGGAAATAATATCAATTCGGTAAATTACGAAAGGAATCCTGTTGTTACCATCGATAATTCTGTAATATTCTTCAGCTCGACACGGCCTCAGCCCGGATCTGACGGAACAGGGCAGGCTGGTAAACTTAATGAAGACATTTATTATGCAATTAAAATGCCTTCCGGCAGCTGGGGCAAGCCCGTCTATTTCCAGTATAACACTTCAAAAAATGAATTCCCGGCATGCCTTTCAATTGATGGAAAGATGCTGATCCTTTCAAGGGAGGAGAAGGAAAATTATGATCTTTTCTATTCACTTTTTAAGGACGGGAAATGGAGCGAACCGGTCTCTCTTCCGGGATCAGTGAATTCTTCAGAAAATGAAAAAGAAGCAAGCCTCTCAAAAGACGGCAATCTTCTGCTTCTCTCTTCCGACAGGCAGGATGGTTACGGGGGTTTTGATATCTATATGTCACAAAAATCTCCAAACGGTAAATGGGGTAAACCGTTAAATCTCGGGAAAGAGATAAACACATCGGGGAATGAAGTTTCACCTTTCATCCATCCTGAAGGGCAGGTCATATATTTCAGCTCCGACGGGTACATTGAAGAGAGCATGGGGGGATATGATATTTTCTACAGCACGAGGAACACTGACAATTCCTGGGCGAAACCTGTACATATGAAATTCCCGGTGAATTCAACACGTGATGATGTAAATTATGTTATTGCCTCGGGAGGTAAACGCTATTGCACCTCGATTACCGATTATAACAGCTTTGATATTGTCGAAATTACCGGGCGCCAGGATGGGATTGATGATATTTCAGGCATGGGATCAAGCAGCCTTTTTTCGGAACTGAATGTCATGGAGGTCATGGAGGTTGAAAAGGAAGTGGAAAAGGAAGTGCAGGTTTCAGATATTGTTGAGGTGCAGACCGAAGTTGAAAAGGAAGTAGCGGTTGTTGAAACGATAGAAGTTGAAAAGGAGCCTGACCTTAAGGATTACAGCCTTGAATCGGTTAACCTTGAGGAAATTGACAGTACGGCACGGGAATTGCTTATCAAGAAAGTAAAAGAGTATTACGATAAAACGATAGGGACCGATAAATCGGTGATCTTCAAGACGATTTATTTCTCCTTTAACAGTGCTGAATTGCTTATGTTGTCAAAGAACGAACTGAGGGTGCTGGTAGAATACCTGAACGAGAATCCGACAATAAAGGTCGAGGTTATCGGGCACACTGATATTCTGGGCAACTGGGATGTCAACCTCAACGTGTCACGCGAAAGAGCAGGTTCAGTATATAAATTCCTGCTGGAAAACAGGATTGCCCATAACCGTATTATTTATTACGGGAAAGGAAGCGCAGCTCCGGTAGCCAGCAACAGCACTGCCGAAGGAAGAAGCAGGAACCGCCGGGTTGAGATAATACTTTTAAAATGATAAAATATAACTTTGTTCCTTTATATTCAATAATGAAAATATGAAACGGCTTTTTTTACTGATCTGCATAATAGTTTACAGCAGCCTTCTTTCCGGCCAGGTATTATTACAGAATATTGACAACGCTCATGTGAGCAAAGTCATTTCCCTGGATGCTGATGCCACAGGATCCCTGGTATTATCCGGAGGAATAGATAACCGGTCACATTTGTGGGACGGAGGTATTGGCCAGAAAATTAAATCATTCTCTGATACCGAAGGCTATCCGGCTGTTATATTCACCAGCGACGGCAAAAAATTCATCACATCAAGCTTCAGCGGAAAAATTATTGTGTGGGATGCAGATACAAAGAAACCGCTTCTGATGCTGAAGGGCAATAGTGCCGATATTCAGACCCTGGCTTTTAACCCGTCAAACAGTAATGTTGCAGGAGGAGCAACAGACGGTAAAATAATTGTCTGGGACCAGTCGGGCAAGGTGCTTGCCAATTATATAGGGCATAACAGTGAAGTTAAAAAAGTCTTCTACAATCCCCGGGGGACAAGGCTTATAACCGCCAGCAGTTCGGAGGTCAAAATATGGGACGGCGACAGTTTCAATATGATTAAAACCATAAGCCCGGCATCAAAATCCATAAGGGCAATAAACGTCAGCTGCAACCGGGATATAGCAGCTATCGTAACGGGCAAAAGAACCATAGAGGTCTGGAATACTTTAAGTGATTTAAAGGAATATGATCTTCCTGCGACCGGTCATGATATAATTTCCGTTGAATTCAGCCCTGACGATAAATATATTGCTGCAGGAGGAGAGGACGGAAGCCTGAGCATTATCAATCTGTCAGCGAAAGAAATAACCAGGGAGATCCCTGATGCACACGAAGCCGGACTTGCTGAATTAAAGTTCACAGAGGACGGATCAAAGCTTATTACCGGAGGGTACGACGGCAGGATCAGGATTTGGAACCTGAGCGGACTTGATATCCAGGCATCATTAGCCTGGCAGAGGTCACAGAATCTGTATGCACAAGCCCAGCCTCAGACCCAGGAAGAAAAACAGTACCGGGGGGATGTGCTGAAAGGGCTCGGAGTAGCCTATTCCGGAACTGACCTTCAGTTTGGCAATTATTATGCGCTGATCATTGGTATCGATAATTACTCTGGTAACTGGAGTCCTCTGAAGAATGCAGTAAGCGACGCCAAAGCAATAAGCCAGATTCTTAAAAACAAATACAAGCTGGATTATCTGAAGGAATTGTTTAATGACCAGGCAACAAGGCTTAATATCATAAAAGAACTCGAATGGCTCGTACAGAATGTACAGCCTACTGATAATCTTCTGATTTACTATTCGGGCCATGGAGAATTCAACCAGGCTCTGAATAAGGGATATTGGGTCCCGTTTGATGCTGTCGCAGCTTCCACTTCATATTATATATCCAATTCCGACATACAGACTTTCCTTGGAGGCATAAAATCAAAGCACACATTGCTGATCTCGGATGCCTGTTTCAGCGGTGATATTTTCCGCGGAAGTACAGTATCAATACCCTTTGAAGAATCTGAAAAATACTATGCAAAAGTTAATAACATAAGTTCAAGAAAAGCGCTGACCTCAGGCGGCGTTGAGCCGGTCCTGGACGGAGGCAAGGAGGGACATTCGGTATTTGCATACTATCTTTTAAAAGCACTCGACAGCAATGAGAAAAAGTTTTATGATGCAAGCCAGCTGTTTGATAATATTAAAATTCCTGTAATCAATAACTCTGATCAGTCGCCGCAGTTCAATGCAATTAAAAATGCAGGAGACGAAGGCGGCCAGTTTATCTTCCTGAAAAAGTAATTTATATGAGCAGACTTATTTCAATGGGAAGAGCCACTCTGTTAAAAGTCTGTTTAACTTTTTTTATCTGTTTCGCCGCTTTACCTGTTTTTTCACAGCAGTTCAATTTTGAATATTTTACGCTGGAGAACGGACTGCCCCAGGCTACTATATTTTCCGTATTTCAGGATTCGCGGGGATACCTCTGGCTTGGTACTGAAGGAAGCGGTGTCTGCCGGTTTGACGGCAAAGAATTCAGGATAATCAATCAGTCGAAAGGCCTGGCCGGAGATGTAGTCCGGAGCATAATTGAGGATGATCAGGGAAGGTTATGGTTTGGCACCGATGCGGGGATATCTGTTCATAATGGAAATAAATTAATTACTGTAAACGAAGATAAAGGGCTGTCAAGCAATACAATAGTTTGCCTTTACAGGGATAAAAACAATAATATCTGGGCAGGGACAGCCGGAGACAAAGGAGGTCTTAATAAAGTCGAACTGCTTCCGGACGATTCAATCAAAATCACAAAATATTCTGTCGATAACGGATTATCAGATAATAATGTTTTTGCTCTTTGCGAGGATAATTACAACAGGTTATGGATCGGAACATTTGGCGGAGGCATTGACGTCATGTATGACGAAGGCAGGACAATAAGCAAGCTTCAGAATTTCCCTTCAAATCATATTCTTACCATGTCGCCCGACAGCATGAATAACCTGTGGATAGGTACATACGACATGGGTGCTTTTAAAATATCCGTTTCAGAAGAGATGAATTCCGGAAGGATTGAACATGTCAGCAATGTCTTTAAAACCGCCGAGAATACTGTATGGACAATACTGCCCGCGCCTGATGATATCTGGTTCGGAACTAATGAGAACGGGATACTGAGATTTATAAACCAGGAAATTAATTCAATAAATATTTCCAACGGGCTTCTGAAGAACCAGATAATCTCAATATTCATGGACAGGGAGGAAAATATCTGGGTGTCATGCAGCGACGGAGGTATATGCCGTTTCCTTGGAGACAGATTTTATTCTTTAACAAAAAAAGACGGCCTTTCAGATGAGAATGTGTACTCAATAGCCATAAGCAGGAGCGGTGAAATATGGGTTGGAACATACGGCGGAGGGCTTTACAGGCTTACTCTTGATCAGGGCTCTTATAGTTTTAAAAATTATACTGTCAGGGATGGATTACCTGACAATATTGTCAATTCTCTTGCACTGGACCGGCACGATAACCTTTGGATCGCTACCCCCGGAGGTATTGCCCGGTTTAATGGTAAAAGCTTTGAGGTTTTTAATGAGGAGAAAGATGGCCTGATAAATAATTTTGTAAACAGCATCTGCATCGACAGGGATAACATTGTTTGGTGCGGCACAAGGAAGGGAGTAAGCATTTATGACGGCATCGGCTTTAAAAATGCTAAGAAAGGCTATCTTCCAAATGCCGAAGTTCAGGCTATAATCCAGGATAAATCCGGAAATGTCTGGTGCGGCACACTCGGAGGACTGGCTAAATTCAGCGGGGATCAGCTTACTACTTACGATGAAATGGAAGGATTAACGCAGAAAAAAATTCATACCCTTGCGGAAGATAAGAGAGGCAATATCTGGATCGGAACTTTTGGCGGAGGGATTTTTAAAATGTCAGTCAATACGAATGATAAGCTGCCAATTAAGCAAATGATAACAGATAGTTTATTGAACTCTCCCAACGTATATTCCCTGATATTTGAAAATGATACAACTCTGCTGGCCGGAACTGATAAAGGAATGAACCGCATCATTCTCGATAATAATTTCCGGGTAAAAAGGGTATTTAATTATAGTCTTAAAGATGGATTCACCGGAATTAAAAACAACCTGAATGCAGTTGCCAGGAAGGGAGATGAAATATGGTTTGGAACAGTAAACGGGATAACCGCTTACCGTCCGGAATATGATAAAATCAAGATTTCAGGTCCGGGGATTCATATTACTGATGTCAGGCTCTTTTTTAATGAAGTTGACTGGGGAAAAGAAAAATATGAAATTATTCCCTGGACGCAGCTTCCACAGAACCTGAAATTATCATACAAGAACAACCACCTGACGTTTCATTATGTAGGATTATTATTCAGTGATAAGGAAGAGATAACCTATCAGTATATGCTTGAGGGACTGGATAAAAGCTGGTCTCCTCAACGAAAAGAAACTGAAGCAGTATATCCGGGACTATCTCCCGGAGAGTATACATTCAGGGTTGTTGCTCTTGACAGGTATGGGAACAGAAGTGAGAAGGCAGCTGAATTTTCATTTGAAATAACTCCTCCTTTCTGGCAAACAACGTGGTTCTATATTGTATGCGCACTTATTGCAATATCTGCAATTGCAGCTTTTATAAAATACCGTGAAAGGAAATTGCGCAATGAACGTGACACGCTCGAACGTATTGTCAGGGAAAGAACTGCGGAAGTTGTTCAGCAAAGAGATCAGATAGAGATTCAGCGTGATGAGATACAGAGGCAGCACAATATAGTCACAGAGCAGAAGAAAGACATTATGGACAGCATCCGTTACGCGAAACGTATTCAGACTGCTGCAATACCATCACCTGAAACAGTCATCAATGAACTGAAAGATATTCTTATTCTTTACAGGCCGCGTGATGTTGTAAGCGGTGATTTCTACTGGATGGGAATTGAGAATGAAAAAATAATAATGATAGCTGCTGATTGCACCGGGCATGGAGTTCCCGGAGCATTTACAAGCATGCTTGGGATAAGCATGCTGAACGATATTATCGGTCAGGGATCAACTACTCTGCCGGATGTTATCCTGAACGAGCTGAGGGATAATATAGTCCGTTCACTGAAACAGTCGCCCGACAGTGATTCGAAGGACGGGATGGACATCGCGATCCTGACAATAGATAAGAAAGCGGATACCCTGGATTTTGCCGGGGCCATGAATCCGCTTTTCATCATTCGTAATTCAAGCCATGAAAAAATCAACGATTCATTTGTGGAGGAAGGTGAATTCCGGCTCTATGAGATCAAAGGAGATAAAATGCCGGCAGCTATTCATGATAAAATGGAACCTTTCACAAGGACGACCATCAGTATAAAACCAGATGATAAGTTCTACATGTTTTCCGACGGATATGAAGATCAGTTTGGTGGTCCCGGTCAGCATAAACTCATGAGGAAAAACCTTAAGAAACTGCTTCTCTCTATCCATCATCTTCCGATGGCTGAGCAAAAACAATTACTGGAAAAGACTATGGACGAGTGGAAAGGTGATTTGCCGCAGGTTGATGATATCTTAGTTATTGGACTTTCAGTTTAGCCTCAGAAATACTGTTACGCTGAAAATTTACAGTCTCATCTGATGTTTTCAAGAATTGCAACTAGCCTGTCAGCTTTCTCTTCAATTTCTTTCGATTCTTTTTGCAGGCTTGTTACAAATTTATTTTTGTCATATAATCCGCGGACAGCAAGAAAATCATTATCCCTGGTGTAATCATCCCCGTCAATACCAAACCCGATCTTACTCCCCGTATCAAATTCCTTTTCA
>Ga0154631_1239_pt1 | contig 10057 bp, 9 predicted proteins | sample Rifle2008BG13ft_FD_116060 | JGI IMG/M metagenome (GOLD analysis project Ga0154631, IMG submission 116060) | Bacteroidetes bacterium RBG_13_42_15 | reverse complement strand
AAAAATTTTATTCTCTTTTTTCTTTTTGAATTCCACCTCACCGTCAATAAGTGCAAACAGTGTGTGATCTCTTCCAACGCCTACATTAAGGCCCGGATTATGCCTGGTTCCTCTCTGACGTACAATTATGTTACCGGCCTTTGCAGCCTGACCGCCGAATAGTTTCACGCCCAGCCGCTTGCTTTCTGAATCGCGGCCGTTACGCGAACTTCCTGCTCCTTTCTTGTGTGCCATAGTTTTATATTTTTATCTTCTGGATTATTTTATTCCTTCTTTTTTGAAGCTTTTTTTGCTGCCGGCTTTTTTTCAACTGCTTTTTTCTCTGCTGTCTTCTTCGTCTTTACCGGAGCTTCTTCTTTCTTCACGGCAGCTTTCTTAGCGGCAGATTTCTTCACGGCAGGTTTTTTTTCTGCCAGCGGTTCTTCTGCAATTTCAGGTTCGGGAGCTTTCTTTACTTTTTCCTTTTTGGGAGTCTCTTTCCGGACAATTTTACCCTTTTCCCCAATGCCAACAATTTCTATCTGAGAAAATCTCTGACGATGTCCGTTTTTAATCCTGTAACCTTTCTTTCGCTTCTTCTTGAAAACAATTACCTTATCGCCTTTGACATGATCAATCACCTTGCCCTCTACTATAAAATTGTCAACTGCCGGTTCTCCGACAAGGATATTATCATTATCCTCGACAAGCAGGACTCTGTCAAATTCAACAATTTTGTCTATCTCAGTATCGAGACGATGGACAAAGATCTTTTTTCCTTCTTCAACTTTAAACTGCTGACCTGCAATTTCAACAATAGCGTACATTTCTGTTTCATTATTAAGTTACTCAAGGAGGCGTATATGCTGTTTTGCTCATATAACTTTGTGCAGCCCCGCTGGATTTGTTCAAATTCGGACTGCAAAGATAAACAAATTCATTTATTTGCAAATCATAACCACAATTTTTAAAGTATAAAATCTGCAGCAGAAATTGGACAGGCTTCCCTTCCGGCATTAAAAAAGAGACTGTTTTAATAACAAATGCGCCTGTTTATCTGTTGAAAAAAAGAGTAAGGCAATCCTCAGTCTTACTGGTATAATCTTTATATTTGCTGGATTCGACCGGGGAGCAGATATTCTTCTGGTTATTAATTAATTGATATGAAGAGAGTAAAGCTTAAGGTTCTAGGGATTTCTTACAGCCAGACGCAATCAGGAGCATATGCACTTATTCTGGTTGAAGAAAATGGCGAAAGAAGAGTTCCTATAATTATTGGGGGCTTTGAAGCTCAGGCTATTGTAATAAAGCTTGAAAATCTGGAACCTCCCAGGCCTTTAACCCATGACTTATTCAGGAGCTTTGCTTCGGAATTCAATATAACCATTATTGAAGTCATGATCTATAAGCTGGAAGAAGGGGTATTTTACTCCAGACTCCTCTGCAATAACGGTGAAAAGGAATTGTCGATCGACAGCCGTACTTCAGATGCCGTAGCCCTGGCACTGAGATTCGGATGCCCGATTTATATTACTGAAGAAATACTTGAAAAAGCCGGGATCACAATCACCCCGGCAGAAGCAGAGACATCTGCAGAAGCTGATGCTGATAACCTGTTCGAAGCCGGGAATTCAAAGTATGATAACTATTCGGATGAGGAACTTTATAAAATGATAGATGAAGCGGTTAAAACCGAAGATTATGAGCGCGCCGCTTCTATCAGGGATGAAATAGACAAAAGAAAAAAGAGAAAAGAGTGATTTCAACCTGTTCCGTCTTCTTGTTTTCTAAAAAATTTATCTAAGTTACTAGTTGCTTGTTGCAAGTTGCTGGATGTTTGAAAAAGAGAATTAAGATATTGTTAATGTTATTAGACTGAAAAATGATGTATTAATCTATGAATCAGCAACTAACCAGCAACCAGCAACCAGAAACAAGCAACAAAAATTATTAATCAATACAAAATAAAATGAGACGTAAGTTATTATTCTTTTTCTTATTTGTATTTACCGTAAGTTATTCATCTGCAAAGGATTATAAAGTTGCCTCTCCTGATGGTAAAATAGTTGTGACAGTAAGTGCCGGAACCGATCTGAAATGGTCGGTAACCTGTGAGGGCAAAACGGCGATCACTTCCGCAAAAGCCGGAATGGTGCTTGGTGACGGCAGAGTTTTAGGTCAGAATGAGACCGCCAGAAGGATAATACCAGGAAAGATAGATCAGGTGCTTGAAACCGTTGTTGCATACAAGAGATCTAAAATAACCGATAACTGCAACACTCTGCTCATAGCTTTCAGGTCAGGCCTGGCAGTTCAGTTCAGAGCCTATAATGACGGTGTGGCTTACAGATTTGAGACATCCCTTAAGGATAGCATTATTGTTAAAAATGAAATCGCTGATATACAATTTCCGCAGGGTTCATATTCATGGTATCCGCTTGAGGAGAGCTTTATGTCGCACAATGAGAGGATTTTTATTTACTCATCACTTGATACAATAGGCAACAGGCACCTGGCAAGTCTTCCGGCTCTTTTCAGGGCAAACGGGATTAACGTGCTTTTTACTGAGGCTGATATTGAAGATTATCCGGGTATGTGGCTCAGAGGAGCCGGACCGGGAAGAATTGCAGCCGTACAACCCGGATATCCTGAAACTGAGAAGCTCAACGGGGACCGTGATTTTTATGTTACCAGTACAAAAGATTTCATTGCCACAACAAAAGGCACACGGACTTTCCCATGGAGAGCATTCGTGATCACCGGTAATGACGGCCAGCTTGTGGAGAGCGATATGGTGTTCAGGCTTGCCTCTCCGAACAGGCTGACTGATTACGGATGGATTAAACCCGGACAGGTAGCCTGGGACTGGTGGAATGCAAACAATATTTATGGAGTGGACTTTAAGTCGGGTATTAATAATGATACCTACAGGTATTATATTGATTTTGCTTCTAAAAATGGGATTGAGTATATAATACTTGACGAAGGATGGTACAAAACGGGAACAACTGTTCTTGAATCTATCCCTGAGATCAATGTTCCTGAACTCTGTAAATATGCCGAAAGTAAAAATGTCGGAGTGATCCTCTGGGTTGTCTGGAAGACCTTCTGGGATAAGATCGATGAAGCTGTCGCCCTGTATGAAAAATGGGGTGTAAAGGGAGTCAAGGTCGATTTCATGCAGAGGGATGATCAGAAGATAGTTAATTTCTATTACGAAGCCGCCCGGAAAACCGCTGAACACCACCTTCTTATCGACTTCCATGGTTCCTATAAACCTGACGGACTCCAGCGTACATATCCGAATGCACTTACCAGGGAAGGAGTGAGGGGGATGGAAAATGATAAGTGGGAAAGAACGATAACACCCGAGCATGATGTTACCCTGCCATTTACAAGGATGGTGGCGGGTCCGATGGATTTTACTCCGGGAGCTATGGTCAATATGGACAGGGCTAATTTTAATCCTCAGTTTACCCGTCCTGCAAGCCAGGGAACCAGGGTTCACCAGATGTCGATGTATGTGATTTATGAAAGCCCCCTGCAAATGCTATCCGATTCTCCATCAAATTACATGAATGAACAGGAATGTACCGATTTCCTAGTCAGGGTACCTGTAGTATGGGACGATCTGAAGGTCCTTGACGCAAAGACAGGTGATTATCTTCTTCTTGCACGACGTTCGGGCAATGACTGGTTCGTGGGAGGCATGACCGACTGGAACCGGCGTCAGATGGAACTTGACCTCTCATTCCTTCCTTCGGGGGAATATAGTATGGAGATCTTCCAGGATGGTATAAATGCCGATAAGCATGCTCAGGATTATAAACATTTGAAAAGCAATGTTAAATCGGGTGATAAGTTGAAGATAGAAATGGCTCCTGGAGGCGGCTGGGTGGCAAAAATATCTTCAAAATAGGTTTTAAAATTCTGATATGAAGCAATATCTCGAACTTCTTGACCATGTTCTGAAAAACGGAACACGAAAGTCAGACAGAACGGGAACCGGTACAATAAGCGTATTTGGCTATCAGATGAGATTTAATCTGGAAGAAGGTTTCCCGCTGATGACGACCAAGAAGCTTCATATGAAATCTATTCTCCACGAGCTTCTCTGGTTCATTTCAGGCGATACAAATATTAAGTATCTGAATGACAATGGTGTAAAAATCTGGAATGAGTGGGCAGACAAGGACGGCAATCTGGGTCCGGTTTATGGGTATCAGTGGCGTTCATGGCCGGCTGCTGACGGCAGAAAGATCGACCAGCTGAATAATGTGATCGCCTCGATAAAAAAATCGCCCGATTCGCGACGTCATATAGTAAGTGTATGGAATACCGGAGAGATCGACAGGATGGCACTTCCCCCCTGCCATATACTTTTTCAGTATTATGTTGCGGAAGGGAAATTATCCTGTCAGCTGTACCAGCGGAGCTGTGATATTTTCATCGGGATACCTTTTAATATTGCATCATATTCTCTGCTGACACTTATGACAGCACAGGCGACCGGTCTGGAACCCGGAGAATTCATTCATACCCTGGGAGATGCCCATATTTATCTGAATCATATTGACCAGGTCAGGCTCCAGCTCACGAGGGAACCGTTCAAACTGCCGAAGATGACATTAAATCCGGAAGTTACAGATATTACTAAATTCAGGTATGAAGATTTCACTCTGTCGGACTACAATGCTCACCCGCATATTAAAGGAGATATTTCAGTATAAATAGCTGATCATGATTTCAATAATTGTTGCAGTGTCTGACGACTGGGGTATCGGGAAGAATAATGAGCTTCTCTGGCATATCCCTGAGGATCTTAAGAGGTTCAAAAGGCTGACATTGGGAAAATGTGTGATAATGGGAAAGAAAACATGGGAATCACTGCCAAGAAAACCTCTCCCGGATCGTAAGAATATTGTTCTTACAGATATCCCCGGCGAATGCATTGATTGCTCCTTTACAGCCTATTCTATCCCCGATGCATTAAGCAAATGTGAAAAAGACCAGGAGGTATTTGTGATCGGGGGAGGGAGTGTCTACCGCCAGTTCATGCCTGCTGCTGACAGGTTATATATTACCCATGTTCACAAAAAAGCGCCAGCCGATATCTATTTCCCGAAAATTGACCGGAGGAAATGGAAGGTGATTGAAAGGGAAGAATGTATTTCAGAAGATGAAACGAAGATCCCGTATTCTTATGTGATATATGAGAGACGGAGAAGCAGGAAAAAGCAGTAGAGACAGGTCACAGACCTGTCTCTACTGCTTTTAATACGTTGGGAAATACGTTTTTAAATACGTTGATAAATACGTTGATTGATTTTGATTTAGCTGCTCCGTGGCAAAAGATGACCTGGAAATTTTACACCTCCTTTAAACCTTTTGAATCGTCTTCCATCTAAATAGTTGTTGATCGTAATTAATAACTAATAATCACAGCTATGAAAACAAAGATCTTTTTAATGATAACTGCATCAGTTATGATGATATTCACCTCATGCAGGAAGGAGTTATCCCCCCTGGAACAATCAAGCATCGATCTTGCTGATGATGAGGCTGTCAGTGATGCAGTATTTGAGGACATCTTTAACAGTGTCGATGATGCAACCATTGCACTTGACGATGCAATGAAAAATGGCGATTCCAAATCGGCCTCCCTTAACACCGGTGATGACTGTCCGGCAGTGACTGTGGAACATCCGTCAACAGGGATTTGGCCAAAGGTAATAACAATTGATTACGGAACCGGATGCACAGGCTTCTACGATAATACCAGGTCGGGCAGGATCATTATTGAAGTGACCGGTCCCCGCAGGGTGGAAGGCTCAAAAAGGACAGTTACCTTCGATGATTATTATTTCAACGGTATAAAAGTGGAGGGAACCAAGGAATTTGAAAATCTTGGTCAGAATGAAAACCAGAATTTCGTTGTCTCTGTTACACTCACCGATGGTAAGCTCATTCTTCCGGATGGCACGACAATCAGCAGGGAAGCTGATCATCAGAGAGAATGGGTGGCAGGATTTGCAACACCAAATAAATGGGATGATGAATGTCTCATAACCGGTTCAGCAACCGGTATGAATGCTGAAGGTATATCATATGTCCGGACAATTACATCATCATTACGGTGGAAACGGGTATGTGCATTTATTGTCAGCGGTGTGGTAACCATTGAGAGGGGAGACGCAGAACCTTTCGAATTAGATTATGGAACGGGCGATTGCGATAACAAGGCTGTAGTTTCAAGGGGAGGAGAATCGAAGGAGATCCTTCTGAGACACAGGCACAGGAACTGGATAAAACAATAAAATGATATTGTCATCGTAGTAGTAGGGACAGGTCTCAGACCTGTCCCTACTACTACGATGCCCTCAGAACCTTCATATCAATCCTTTCGAGCTTGCGGATTGCATAATCGGTTGTAACTGTCAGCTCCTTGGTGCCTTCAGAAGGTGAATCGAACATTGCATCGAGCATTATTGCCTCACAGATCGATCTCAGTCCGCGTGCTCCAAGCTTGAATTCGATGGCTTTATCCACAATAAAATCGAGTACTCCCTCACCGAATGTGAGCTCGATATTATCCATCTTAAAAAGCTTGATATATTGTTTTACAAGTGCGTTCTTTGGTTCTGTCAGTATTGCTCTCAGGGCTTCCCTGTCGAGCGGATCAAGATGAGTCAGAATGGGCAGTCTTCCGATGATTTCAGGAATCAGTCCATAAGCCCTCAGGTCCTGGGGAGCTATGTACTGAAGCAGGTTTTCCTTGTCAACCCTTTCTCTCTTTTTGGATGCCCCATAACCAATAATCTGTGTATTGAGCCTGTGTGCGATCTTCTTCTCGATTCCCTCAAACGCACCTCCGCATATAAACAGGATATTCTTGGTGTCGACGGGGATCATTTTCTGCTCCGGGTGTTTCCGTCCGCCCTGCGGTGGAACATTCACAATAGATCCCTCAAGCAGTTTAAGAAGGCCTTGCTGAACACCTTCACCTGAAACATCACGGGTTATAGACGGATTATCTCCTTTCCTTGCGATCTTGTCCAGTTCATCAATAAAAACAATCCCTTTTTCAGCTGCTTTTACATCATAATCAGCGTTTTGAAGTAGCCGTGTAAGAAGGCTTTCAATATCTTCGCCTACATATCCGGCCTCGGTAAGAACTGTTGCATCAACAATGGTAAAAGGAACATGGAGCATTTTTGCTACAGTTCTTGCAAGGAGAGTCTTTCCCGTACCAGTCTCGCCGACAAGGATAATATTTGATTTTTCAATATCAATATCATCAGGATCAGACTTTTGCATAAGTCTTTTGTAATGATTGTAGACGGCTACCGAGATGATCTTTTTTGCCATGTCCTGCCCGATGACGTACTGATCGAGAAAGTTCTTTATTTCGGCAGGTTTCAGAAGGTTGATAGTATCGAAAGAGATATTCTTTTTTGTGCCTAGCTCCTCGTTCATAATACTGTGAGCCTGTTCAATACAGTGATCACAAATATGTCCTTCAAGGCCAGCGATGAGAATGCTGACCTCTTTCTTGGTCCGGCCGCAAAATGAACACTTATCCATTGTTACTATCGTTCAGTTTTCACGAGGATCTCGTCGATCATCCCGTACTCTTTAGCCTCCTGTGATGTCATCCAGTGATCCCTGTCAGAATCTTTTTCTACTTTTTCCAATGAATTGCCGGAATGAAGCGCTATGATCTCAAAAAGCTCTTTCTTAAGCTTCATGATCTCACGTGCCTGGATCTCTATATCCGAAGCCTGCCCTTCAAATCCTCCCATTGGCTGGTGGATCATTATCCTTGAATGCTTCAGAGCTGATCTTTTGCCTTTTTTGCCTGCAGTAAGAAGGACGGCACCCATCGAAGCAGCCATTCCGGTGCATATAGTTGCTATTTCAGCCGAAATATACTGCATGGTGTCATAAATTCCCAGCCCTGCATTGACCGATCCTCCCGGTGTATTAAAATAGATCTGAATATCTTTTCCCGGATCAGCAGAATCGAGGTACAACAGCTGAGCTTCTATAATATTGGCAACATAATCATCGATCGGCAGGCCAAGAAAGATGATCCTGTCCATCATCAGACGCGAAAAAACGTCCATTGATGCAACGTTTAGCTGCCGTTCTTCGATAATTGTAGGAGAAATATAACTATCCGCTGTTATTGAAGCATACCTGTGAAGAGAGAGACTGCTGATTCCACGATTGCTTCGGGCGTATTTCCCAAAATCACTTAAATTACTCATGATAAATAGCTTAAAATTAAAACCCAAAATTACAAAAAATATTGCAGATCGTTGCAATGCATTGATTTCTATTCAAAAAGCTTGTTGAATTCTTCGATTGAAACCGTTTTGGTATCAAGCTTCACCATTCCCTTTAACAGGCTGATGACTTTTTCTTCCACGATCTTGTCAGCAATCCTTTTAGCATCATCTTCACGCTTCAGGGTCTCCTTTGCATAATTTGTGACCTGTTCATCGGTCGCATAAAACAATCCATACTGGCGGAACTGATACCTGGTTATATTTTCAGCTTCCTTCAGGAGTTCCTCCTCCGTTATCTTAACCTCATTCATCCTGGCAATCTTGCTGCGTATGAGCTGCCATTTCAGGTCTTGCTTAAATGTGCCGAATTCTTTTTCGATCTGATCTTCGGTTGTCTTTTCATTCACCTTCAGCAGCCATCTTTTCAGGAAATCTTCAGGAAGCATGAAATCGGTTTTTTCCAGAGCGGTCTTCTTCAGATCGAGCGATAGTTTATAGTCACTTTCATTTTTGAGGTTAACTATGATTTCCTCTTCCACTTTTTTCCTGAACTCTTCTTCAGAACTTACAACGCCCTCGCCATAAATCCTGTCAAAAAGTTCCTGGTTTATTTCTGCAGGGTGGAATCGGCTTATTTCATTAATTGTAAACCTGAAATCACCATTGATTTCTTTTACCTCATCCTTTTGCTTTTTCAGCAGGCCGGCAATCTCATTATCATTAGGAAAAGCTTTTCTCAGATCAAAATCAATTATATCTTTTTCGGCTTTTCCAATAAAGTGCTTTTTGATTTTTTCATTTTTGATAATATCTATCGACAGTGTGGTATCATCTGCATGGAGTCCGTCAGCGACCGGATTCCCATCAGCGTCCAACGCTTCAATCTTGCCTTTCAGCATATCTTTGACTTCTGACAGATCAGCTTTTTCAAATTTGCCGTACCTGCGTGTATAATTTTCGAGATAGTCATTCTTCATCTTTTCATCCGCAGCTATCTCATAATAAGGGACCTTGTTCTTATTGCCGAGCTTAATATCAAAAGGGGGTGCTATCCCGAGGTCAAAAGAGAAAGTAAATGATTCCTGGGTGTCAAAATCGATCTTTTCCCGGTCATCCGCTCTGGGAAGGGGATCTCCCAGGATCTCAATCTTCTCGTCAGAAAGATATTTCTGGATGTTTTCAGTCACCAGTTTATTGATCTCGTCGATCTGAACAGCTTTCCCGTACATTTTTTTTATCAGGCCTATTGGCACCATTCCAGGACGGAAACCTTTAATATTTGCTTTTTTGCGATAGTCTCTAAGCACTTTTTCGACATTCCCGTCGTAATCAGGTTTTTCAACCGAGATTTTTAAAACAGCATTCAGATCATCAATATTTTCCTTAGTGATATTCATTTTTGTTTTGTTAATGTATTTTAAAACCGCCCAGGCACACATTACATGATCGTTACAGGCGGTCTGTTATCTTGTGCGGATGAAGGGACTCGAACCCCCACGTCATTATGACACAAGATCCTAAGTCTTGCTCGGCTACCAATTACGACACATCCGCGGAAAAATCCCCGCAAAAGTATAGAAAATAATTATTATAACAAAGAGAGGCTGTTACCTGCGAAGTTCAAAGTTTTTGCCAAGATAGACCTTTCTTACATGCTCATCTTCAGCAAGTTGTGACGAAGTGCCGGACATCAGTATACGGCCCTCAAAGAGAAGGTATGCACGATCGGTAATAGCAAGTGTTTCGTGAACGTTATGGTCGGTAATGATTATTCCGATATTTTTTCC
>Ga0154631_1310_pt2 | contig 10062 bp, 8 predicted proteins | sample Rifle2008BG13ft_FD_116060 | JGI IMG/M metagenome (GOLD analysis project Ga0154631, IMG submission 116060) | Bacteroidetes bacterium RBG_13_42_15 | reverse complement strand
GCAAAATGACACCTGCAGGTTTAAGAGCATATAATGAAATATTTAAAAAGCCTGAACTTGCATATGACAATAAAGCATCCGGAGAACCTGACATACCTGAAGATCTTTTATCGGCTTTAAAGGAAAACGAAACAGCAATTTTCAACTTCATGAAATTCTCACCTTCAGCCCGAAGAATTTATATAGAGTGGCTGAACAGTTCAAAAAGGGCAGAAACCCGTTCCGGCCGCATTCTGAAAATAATTGAAGCGGCTAAACTAAACAAAAGACCGGGAATTATGTAAATTCAAAAAAATACTAATTATCTTCAGCAACCTTTTTTATTTTTGTTCGTCATTTACACATATATATACTCCATACTGTTCGATTCATACTCCATAATATTTTTTAAAAATGATTATACGAACTTTATACGTTAATTAAATCTTCACTATTATGAATTTAAAACGCCGTGAATTTATCAAGATCAGCAGTATCACAGCAGCAGGTTCACTTATCGTACCTCCATTCTTTAATTCATGTAAGGGGGTCAGGCTATCAGACAACGCTGAAAGCTATCTGAACCACTTTGAAGTGACGAAGGACCTGCTCCAAAAAGTGATTTCCGCAGCCATGGAAAAGGGAGCCGATTATGCAGATCTTTTTTTCGAACATACACTCGAGAACTACAGTTCTCTGGAGGATGGAAAAGTCAACAGTGCCTATTCCAATATTGGCTACGGAGTTGGAATCAGGGTATTAAAAGGCGAGCAGACCGGTTATGCTTATTCAGAAAGTATTACAGCTGATGCCATGCTGAAAGCTGCCAGGACTGCAGCAAATATTGCAGACGGCACTGCAGTTGTCTCTCCTGTCAGAATAAATGAATTCATCTCTCCAAGCTACTATCCTCTGAAGACATCATGGGAAGATACATCGGTCAAGGATAAGATACCTTTTATTCAAAGGATGAATGATAATATATTCGCTGCAGACAAGCAGGTAATAAAAGTTAACGCAGTTCTTGGAGATTCTACATCATATATCCTTTTCTTCAATTCCGACGGGGAGCTTGCATGGGATTATCGCCCCATGGTTCTGCTTTATGGAGTCTGCATTATGGAAAAGAACGGGCAGGTTGAGAATTTCTTTGTCGGCCGCTCTCATCGGATGGGTTCGGAATTTCTTACTAATGAGCTTATTGATGAGCTTTCAAAGGAAGTTGTAGCAAAAACTTCTCTGTTATACTCTGCAACAAAACCAAAAGCAGGTGAAATGGAAGTAGTTATGGGAGCAGGAGAATCGGGTATTTTACTGCATGAAGCTATCGGCCATGCCTTTGAAGCTGATTTTAACAGGAAGAACACTTCAATTTTTTCTGATAAGATGGGTCAGAAGGTTGCTGAAGATTTTGTTAAAATTGTTGACGACGGGACTTTACAGGGTAAACGCGGAGCAATAAATTTTGATGATGAAGGAAATCCTACAGAAAAAACAGTGATAGTAAATAACGGAATCCTGACGAGCTATCTTCACGACAGGATCAGTGCCAACTACTATAAAGTCAATCCAACAGGTAACGGTAGGAGGCAGGATTTTCGTAATATACCGATACCACGTATGAGATGCACATATATGGAAAACGGCCCTCATAAGAGAGATGAAATCATTGCAAGTGTCAAAAATGGTGTTTATGTTGAAAGCTTCAGCAATGGGGAGGTTAACATTGGTCAGGGTGACTTTACCTTTTTTGTAAAATTGGGATATCTGATCGAAAACGGTAAACTCACAAAACCTATAAAGGATTTCAATATAATAGGTAATGGACCGCAAGCCCTTGCTGATATGATAATGGTCGGCGATGATCTTGAAATTAATAACGGCATCTGGACATGCGGAAAAGACGGTCAGGGAGCGCCGAATTCTATGGGAATTCCCACTGTTAAAATTAAGAAACTAACTGTCGGCGGAATAACTGTTTAACACTCAAAAAAGATTTTATTATGGATAAAAATGAAAAATATAGTCTGGCTGATCTGGTGATAGAACACGCCCTGAAAAGCGGCGCAAACCAGGTTTCGGTTAATATTTATGAAAACCGGAGCAACAATATCGAGATAAGGGATCAGAAAATTGACAGTCTGAAAGAATCAAATCAAAGCGGTCTTTCAATCAGTCTTTATGTCGATAAAAAATATTCTTCACATTCAACAAACAGAATGAAGAAAGAAGAGCTTTTCCGGTTTGTCGAAGAAGCTATTATTGCCACGCGTTTTCTTGCAGAAGATGAGTTCAGGTCGCTCCCTGATGCTGAATTGTATTACAAGGGAGGCGGTTCTGACCTGAATACCTTCGATCCAAAGCTGGATTCGGTTGATGCAAAAACAAAAATAAGCCTTGCCAATCAGGCTCTGAGTGAGGCATTTGGTAAAGATGACCGCATAATATCCGTAAGTTCTTATTACTCAGATAGTATCACTAACTCAGTAATGGTGACAAGTAATGGCTTCAGAGGTGATTCAGGAAACACAAGGGTTTCATTGGCTGTCACCGTTTCGTTGAAGAGCCTTACTGGCCGTCCCAATGATTACTGGAGTGAAAATGCATTGTTCCTAGATAAACTTAAAACAACTGATATCGGGAAGAAAGCACTCGAGAGAACAATAAACAAGATTGATCCGAAAAAAATTATATCCGGGAAATATTCTGTAGTGGTTGATAACCGGGTTGCCGGGAACCTGATATATCCTGTTTATGGTGCACTTCTGGGATCTAGCCTTTATCAGAAACAGTCGTTCCTTATCGGAAAGGAAAATAAGCCTATAGCCTCCGGACTTTTAACTGCTTTTGATGATCCTTTCATACCCTCAGGACCTGCTTCAAGATTGTTCGATGACGAGGGACTGGCCGCTGTTAAAAGGCCGATAATCGAGAAAGGAGTTCTTAAGAGCTATTTTATCGACAACTATTACGGCAGGAAGCTAGGGATGAAGCCGACTTCAGGAAGCATTTCGAATGTGATTTTCAATACTGGCTCACGAAATCTGGATGAACTTATCGGAACGCTAAACAAAGGAGTATTAATAACCGGATTTATTGGAGGAAACTGTAATGGTTCAACCGGTGATTTTTCGTATGGGATTGAAGGATTCTTTATTCAGGATGGAAAGAAAGTTCACCCGGTGAATGAGATGAATATTACCGGAAACATGAATCAGTTCTGGTTCAGCCTTGCAGAAGTGGGGAATGATGTTAATGAGAATAGCTCCATCAAAATTCCATCATTGATGTTCAAAAATGTTGATCTGAGCGGAATTTAGAAAAAGTTAAAATAAGATTATTGACAAATCAAATAAATAATAATATGAAAAGAATTACATTTTTTATCACTTTAACAGTTTTTGCTGTTTTTTCAACATTTTCTGTCTCCGGTCAGAAAACTGATTTTTCAGGCACATGGAAATTGGACAGGACAAAATCAACTTTATTGGAAAATTTACCAACTCTTGCCAGGATAAGTATTGATATAAAAGGAGACAGCTTATTTACAGAACGGGTGTATGAGGGCGGTGACGGACAGGAATACCCATTCAATGAAAACCTTACACTTGACAGTAAAGAGCATAATATAACTATCTATGATATGCCACGCAAATCGAAGGCTTCATGGTCGGAACAGGATGGCCTGACAGTTGAATCGACCACCACCAGCGATGATGGAGATTTTGTTTCAAAAGAAACCTGGAAAGCAGATGTTACAGCAAAAACGCTGACCATAAGCTTTAAAAACAGCATGGCAGGGAATGTGGCTGATGGGGTTTTTATCCTTAACAGGGTTGACCAATAGTGTCACCTTCCCGGAGCTTTATTGCAACTTTCATATTCAGATTCTGTTTATTTATTAAATCTGTTTTTACCAATGTGAAAACAGATTTTTTATATTTGCACCCTGTCCCTGAAAATTAATTCGTTATTAATGATTTACGACTACATTGTAATAGGATCAGGATTCGGAGGGAGCGTAGCCAGTCTCAGGCTGGTGGAAAAAGGTTATAAGGTACTTACTATTGAGCAGGGCAAACGTTTTAATCCGGCAGATTTTCCGAAAACCAACTGGAACTTGCCAAAATATCTATGGGTACCCTCCTTAAGATTTTTTGGTTTTCAAAAGCTCTCCTTTTATACGACAGCAAGTATCCTTAGTGGAACAGGTGTCGGTGGCGGCAGTCTTGTTTATGCAAATACACTTTATATCCCGCCTGATGAATTTTACAGAAACAGCTCCTGGTCCCGTTTCGGGAACTGGAAAAAGATCCTTGAGCCCTATTATGAAAAAGCTTCTTTCATGCTCGGAAGAACTAAATATACAAAACTTAACACCGAAGATCTGGCCCTGAAAGAAGTTGCAAAGGAGATGAATGCTGACGATACGTTCGATACAGTTCATGTCGGAGTAAACCTTGATGGTCCGGAAGGGGAAAGCGATCCCTATTTCAATGGATTAGGACCTCTGCGCAAAGGATGTACTGAATGTGGAGGATGTATGGTAGGATGCCGGGAAAACGCAAAGAACAGTCTCGACAGGAATTATCTGTGGTTTGCAGAAAAATCAGGACTTGAGATCCTGGCCGAAACCAAAGCTGAAAAGATCACTTTTGCTGACAATTTATATCACATTGAAGTAAAGCATATGACATCTTTCTTTCCTTCAAAGAGGAAGATCCTGGTAGCAAAAGGACTTGTTGTTGCAGCAGGAACTCTGGGTACTCTTGAACTTCTGCTCAAACAGAAATATCGTTACAACACGCTGCCACTTTTATCAGAAAAACTGGGTTATGAACTTCGGACAAACGCCGAAACCCTGTGTGCTGTTTCAGGAGCCAGTGATAAAATGAACAACGGACTTGCCATAACATCGGTCTTCAGTCCTGATAATTATACGAAAGTGGAGATAGTAAAATATCCCGATAATTCCAATGCGATGAAATGGTTTTTCGGGCTTTCAGCAGAAGGAGCCAGAACACCGCTTTCCAGAACACGGAATCTGTTAATCATGACATTAACTCATCCAAAGCAGTTTCTCAAAACCATGTTTAATTTCAGGTGGTCTTCAAATCTTGTGATTCTGCTGGTTATGCAGTCAGTAAATAATGCAATGCGTATGGTATGGAAAAAAACACTTTTTGGTGGGAAAATGAAGCTGGACAACGGTGGACAAAAAAAGGTACCTGCTTATATTCCTATAGGTCAGGAGGTTTTGAAAAGGTACTCTGCAAAGGTCAATGGAATTCCACAGAATATACTGCTTGAGGTTTTTTTTAACAGACCTACAACCGCTCATATTCTTGGAGGATGCCCGATGTCAGATTCACCTGAGACAGGTATTATTAACAGTGATTTTAAGGTACACGGATATCCTGATTTCTATATCACTGATGGTTCAGTTATACAGGGTAATATAGGTGTTAATCCCAGTTTTACTATTACAGCAATCGCAGAATATGCCATGAGCAAAATCAAAGATAAAGATGGGATACAGGCGACAGATTTAACAAAACAACTTTTATTTCTGGAAGAAGAATGGAAAAAGAAGAGATACAGCTAGTACTTGATAATCAGAGAAAATTCTTTGCAACTGGAAAGACTCTTGATATCAGATACAGGTTGGAGATCCTGAAGAAGCTCCGCACCCTGGTAATCCTTCATGAACTGGATATAAAGAAGGCTTTATGGAGCGATTTTCACAAACCCGGATTTGAAGTTTTAGCTACAGAAACGCGGTTTGTAATAAAAGAGATGAACCTGGCTATCCGTAAACTTAAAAGATGGAACAGAAACAAACGTGTATGGACCCCTCTCGTACATTTTATGGCACATAGCTATATAACTGCACAACCATACGGTCAGGTCCTGGTCTTATCACCATGGAATTTCCCATTTCAACTTTCATTCATGCCTCTCATCGGTGCTCTGGCTGCAGGCAATTGTGTTATCCTTAAAGTATCGAGACAAGTCCCAAATATCACCTCCGTAATGGAAAAAATTCTTGAGGAGTTTCCGAAGGAACTTGTAACTATGATGAATGGAGATCATACTGTCAGTGAGTATCTTCTTAATTATAAATTCGATTATATCTTTTTTACCGGAAGCTGCAAAATCGGCAAATATGTAATGCAGAAAGCTGCTGAAAATCTTATCCCGGTGTCTCTTGAACTTGGTGGCAAAAATCCATGTGTGATAGCTGCTGATGCCAGGCTCGATTTTGCTGCAAGAAGGATTGCATGGGGGAAATTCATGAACGCCGGTCAGACATGCATTTGTTCCGATTATCTTCTGGTTGACAGACGGGTAAAAGATCGTTTCCTCGAGATAATCACAAATGAAATTGATTCATTTTATGGTAAAAACCCTGAAAAAAGCAACAGTTTTGCCCGAATTATCAGCTCAGATAATATCAGGAGGATTTCGTTGCTCTTAAAAGCAGGACAAATAGTAACAGGCGGAAGAATTGACGAAGAGAGTCGCTATGTTGCACCAACTGTGATAAAAGAAATCAAACCAGATGATCCCATTATGCAGGAAGAAGTTTTTGGTCCTGTTCTCCCGGTAATAGATTTTGATGATTTTGAAGAAGTTTACCGGATAATTGAAAAGAATCCAAAACCGCTGGCTACATACATTTTCACCCGGAATACAAAACTCGCCCGTGAATTCGTTAGAAAAACTCAAAGCGGTTCAGCCGGGATAAATGACACTGTCATTCAGATAGCCTCCCCTTACCTTCCCTATGGCGGAGTTGGTTCCAGTGGCTTAGGCAGATATCATGGAAGGAAATCATTTGAAACATTTTCGAACATGCGTTCTGTTATCGTAAAATCCAATCTCCTGGATTTAAACCTTCGCTACCCGCCTTATAATAAATTTAAAGAGAAGGTCCTGAGCTTCTTGATGAGATAGGCGTTCCAGACCATTGGCAACAGTAAAAGGATTTATGTGGAAGTCTACAGGCGGTGTGATATATTGAATTTGCTTAATCTAAACATAATTCCTTCTGAGTAATTCAAACTCTTCAGTCATTTCTTCATAAGGGACCGGCATAGTGCCTCCATGTTCTTTTTTACCCTTTATTTTTGAGCTCAGCTGAATAGAAGGACAGATCACATGAAGAGGTCCGGGCACGGCTTCCCTCAGCCTTTTAAAGATATCCGAAAAATCTTCATTCATTATATTTCCAAATGACACCGGCAGGAACACACAGGGTTCAACATTGCCAAGAGTATCGATATAAAGTTGAGAATTTCCTGCCATCATGCACCCCATATTTTCAGGGGCTTCATAAAATGCTTCATAGGAAATCAACGGGTAATCACGGTAATCTGCCGATGCATTTGCCCTTTCATAAAACTCTGTTATGATTTTCTTTTCCTCAGGGTTTAATAGTTCAGCCTGATTCCTGTCAAAATATCCGCCGCAAGGCCGGGGTTCAAGCCATCGGACAATTCCGATATTCAGTTCTTTCAGAAACTCAAAATATTTAAGGAGTTCACCTGAGTTTACCAATTCTTTGGTCAGACAAGTATTTACATAAGTAAAAATGCCCTCTTCCTGAAAACATCTGATTGCTCTGACAGCTTGCTCATGGGCTCCTGTGAATCCTCTCAGCTTATCGTTTCGATCCGGATCACAATCATCAAGTCCTACTCCGGCACCATGCAAACCGGCCATTTTAAATCTTTCTGCTATTTCCCGTGTTACTCCGGATCCAGATGTATGCAAATGAAAGTCAGACCTGGAATGATCTGCAGATCTGAGAATCTCCAAAACATCTTCATACCTCATTAATGGCTCACCTCCCGACAATGTAATAATACTGACACCTGAATCCTGGAGCTCACTTATCACCTTTTTCCACTTTGTAACAGGAACAGTATCTGCGTCACTCAGATTGAAATGTTCATAGCAATGACCGCATTTATAACTGCATTTTCTTGTTATTCCAAGTATTGCTGTATCAATTTGTTTCTTTATCCCTGTTCCTGAGGCAGTTATATTCAAACCACCGTTTGCAGCCATATGATCGAATGCCTTTGAAGGCCAGTGAGGCATGGTTAAGGAAAAATAAAAATGATTATTATACCTTACAAACTTGTTCAATTTTAGTTTTTTCCGGACTTCGTAGGTTTTCATTATTCCCCCTTCAGAAGAACTGACCCTGAATAAGGGGTATTTTTTACCCTGAAAAAAGTATCTGAGTAATGAAAGTCTGAATTTCAGCATTACCGGCACTGCTTTTCTGCAGGAATAGTACTCTGTCTTCCTTTGATGATTCTCAGATTTCATTTGGTGTAAACATTTTTTACTGTACTGTTCTTATCCTTGAATATTCCGGTCCCGAAAGGTATAATGCTGATAACGGGTTTGTGAACTGTGGGATTCTTGCTGAAGCCGGTCCTGAAGCATTCATTTGATTCCAATAATCTTTTAATCAGAACATCGCTGCATTTTGCCTCCAGCGATTCAGTGATCTGGACATTTTTCCGTGTTTCCAGGAATATTTTAAGCTTGATGAAATTATCTGTATCAGAATCTGTTGACAGTTTGAATGTGTTTATTGCTGAAACTAACTCAGGATCAGCTAAAATGGCTTTATATATTTCTGAAGGTGAAATAAGGGCGCCGTTAATTGACACAGTTCCGTCAATTCTGCCATATAGATAGACAACAGGGAATGGTATTATTACGGGTATATTGAAGTCATGTTTTATCTTAGTAACAGGATATCCTGCTTTTTCCAATTTTATGCAGAGTTCATGAAATCTTATAATTCCTCCTTCATCCCCGATTACGTATTTAATATTGGGAGAGACTGATCTTAAATTCATCACGGTTATCTCCAGTTCTTTTATTCCAATTTCATTAATTGTCTCCCTGACATAATATTGCTGGGGGGAGCATTGTCCGATAAAGCACGGAGACCTCTCAGATCCAATTACCTCTTTTCTTAATTTCGTGTCATTATTGATCAGTTTCCTTAAGGCTACTGTAAAAGGAGTTTCCACTGAAATACCGACATCCAGGTCAATGGCGCCGTAATCTGAAAAGATAAGTGCTCCGAGCCTGAGGTGCGAAGATGTATACTCTCTCCATTCCTCAACAAAGCCTTCTCCACCGGCAAAAATGTCAATGCGGTAATCTTTCCAGTCAAAATTACCCAGGTTTTTGCCAAATTCGATAAGTTCAACAATAAAGGGAGGATATCCGCTTATCAGGAAGGTGTATCCCGAACCCAGCTCTTTAATACAATTGATAACCCTGACGGGATCCGGTCCAATATTTCTGACACATGCCAGAGTGCTGATCCTTGATGCAAACCTCAGACCACCGGTCCATCCACCCAATAAAAAACAATTTAATACAATGAAATTATCTTCTTCCCTGAATCCGTACAGGTGCAATAATGATGCTTTCATAAGCGCCATGGTGTACCTTTCTTCCTCAAGCGACCTGATCCATAAAGTCGATGTCCCGGAAGAGCCGGAACTCTCCTCAAATGAACCCTTCTGCGGAAACTCTCCATTTACACATCTGTCAGATAATGAATAGGCTTTTATATAGTTTTCTTTCGTAGTCCGGGGAACAAGTTTGTCAAAATCTTCTATACTGTTTATTTCAGACAGGTCAACATTTTGACTTTGCAGGAACTTTTTATAAGCCGGGACGCTTCTGGCAGCTTTCCTGAACATAAAAAGCATCTTCTTCCCCGAGTAATATTCAAAGACTTTTGGTTTTATTTTGCTGAAGACCTTAAAAGCTCTGCCTGAATTTGGTAGGGATGCATTGGCAAGAAGATCCATTGCCCCGGGTGGAAATAAATGAAAGATAAAGTTTGCAAAGGAATTTATGAACTGCATGACTCTTTATTTTTTACAGCAGCAATCTGATAAAGCAGCTTCAGTAACTTTTCCTGAATCAACCATACATGTTTCTTTTGCACAGTCACACCCTTTATCAAGAAATACGTGAACATTTTTCAATCCTTCTTCAATTCCTGACTGCCGGGCCTGAAGCAGAGATTCCGCCGGT
>Ga0154631_1130_pt2 | contig 10168 bp, 8 predicted proteins | sample Rifle2008BG13ft_FD_116060 | JGI IMG/M metagenome (GOLD analysis project Ga0154631, IMG submission 116060) | Bacteroidetes bacterium RBG_13_42_15 | reverse complement strand
GAAAGAGGAACTGCAAGGCTGGCTCAACCGCAACTATCAGGATGCAGGGAACAGCTATAACAGATTTCTTTACAACGAGATGCCTACTTCGGTCCTGAATGTTAAACCGGTACCTCCTGAATATTCTGAAAATTCTCCGGTGGTTCCCGGACGGCAGATATTAAGGGATAATTATGATAAGCTATTTTCAAAGTATCCCCTTCTGGTCACGTTCGGTGAGGATACCGGAAAAATAGGAGGTGTAAACCAGACACTTGAGGGTCTGCAGAAGAAATTCGGAGAATTAAGGATCACTGATACCGGGATAAGGGAAGCAACAATATTGGGGCAGGGTATAGGATTGGCGCTGAGAGGAATGCGTCCGATTGCCGAAATTCAGTACCTCGATTACCTTATGTACGCGATCCAGATTCTGAGTGATGATCTGGCTACAACTCATTACAGGACTGCCGGCCGGATGATAGCTCCTTTGATCATAAGTACGCGCGGACACAGACTTGAAGGTATATGGCATTCCGGATCGCCAATGAGCATGCTCATCAATTCAGTCAGGGGAGTTTATGTCTGCTCACCCAGAGATATGACACGTGCAGCCGGTTTCTACAATACACTTCTCGAAGGTGCCGATCCCGCTATTGTAATTGAGCCTCTTAACGGCTACAGGCTAAAGGAAATGATGCCCGGCAACCTGGGCGAATTCAGGATCGAGCTTGGCGTTCCTGAAATACTGTCTGAAGGGACGGACCTGACTCTGGTAACTTACGGATCGATGGTCAGGATTGGAGCTGAGGCTGTCAAACAGCTCACCGCTCACGGAATTTCTGTTGAGCTTATTGATGTGCAGACTCTTGTACCTTTCGACAGGAAAAGGGTAATTGTGAATTCAATAAAGAAAACAGGAAGAGTCCTTTTTCTTGATGAAGATGTGCCAGGAGGTACAACTGCATATATGATGCAGGAAGTGCTTGAAAAAAACGGCGGGTGGAATTTTCTCGACTCTCCGCCAAAGACCCTTACAGCAAAAGAACACAGGCCGGCATACACTACCGATGGCGACTATTTCTCAAAACCGAATGCGGAGGATATTTTTGATGCGGTATATTCAATGATGAAGGAAGCTGTTCCTGAAAAATATTGAATGTAATCAAAAAAGTATATTGACTACCACAAACACAATCTAAATTACAGCAACGTATTAAAAGACGTTTTTTAATACGTTTTTTAATACGTTGATCACACAGTCTTATACTTTATATTTACGAGCAGTTAATTTTTCTCTCCGATGATTTTCAGCAATTCTTTTGCAGCCTGTATTTGTTACAGGAAACGATTTTCCAGGGCAATTAGTTGATCTATTAATTCATTTGGAAGGCGGTTTCCGAAAAGAGCAAAATGTTCTTTGATTAATGCTATTTCTTCTCTCCAGAGGTCCTTATCTACCGAAAGTAACAGGGAGAGTTTTATTTCCTGCTTTTCCAGACCTTTAATATCAATACTGTCAATACCCGGAAGATAACCTATTGGAGTCCTGACAGCTTCAACTGTACCCTCACTGCGTTCAAAAATCCATTTTAATACCCGTATATTATCGCCAAAACCAGGCCATAACCATTTGCCATTTTCATCCTTTCTGAACCAGTTTACATTAAAAATTTTCGGTAAAACATTTTTATCAGGGGCATTCTCTCCGATTTTTATCCAGTGTTCAAAATAATCGGCCATATTATATCCGGAGAATGGAAGCATGGCAAATGGATCACGGCGAACACCGGCTTTCAAACCAATTGCTGCCGCAGTGACTTCAGATCCGGCCACTGAACCAATAAAAACTCCGTGGTTCCAATCGAACGCTTCGAACACTAAAGGAATTGTAGCAGGTCTTCGGCCTCCAAAAAGAAATGCGGAAATAGGAACGCCATTTGGATCTTCCCAGGCAGGGTCAATAACGGGACATTGTCTGGCAGGTGCGGTAAATCGTGCATTAGGATGTGCTGCAGGCTTATCTCCTTTAGCATCGTATTTTTCATTTGTCCATGTAATTGTCCCTTCCGGAGCGTCAATTCCAATCCCTTCCCACCATATGTCACCATCAGGGGTCAGGGCTGTATTTGTAAAAATACAATTCTCTTTAAGCGAAAGCATGGCATTTGGATTTGTTTTCATTGATGTCAGGGGAGCTACACCAAAGAAGCCAGCTTCGGGATTAATAGCATATAACCTGCCATCTTCTCCAAATTTCATCCATGCAATATCATCCCCCACACATTCAACTTTCCACCCAGGTATAGAAGGAACCAGCATCGCCAGATTTGTTTTACCGCAAGCACTCGGGAAAGCCGCTGCAAAATATTTCTTAATCCCTTTCGGATTAGTAATTCCCAGAATAAGCATGTGTTCTGCCATCCAGCCTTCATTTTTTGCCATAACCGAAGCAATTCGAAGTGCGAAACATTTTTTTCCCAAAAGTGCATTTCCTCCATATCCGCTTCCGTAGGATAGTATTTCTTTAGTTTCCGGGAAATGAGAAATATATTTCTGTTCAATAGGAGCACACGGCCATTTCTTGTCTTTCTCGCCCGGTTTCAGCGGATACCCGACAGAATGAACACAGGGAACAAATTCACCATTCCCCAGAACGTCAAGCACAGCCTTGCCCATGCGGGTCATTATCCTCATGTTGACAACCACATATGGAGAATCTGTTAATTGAATGCCAATGTGAGCTATCCTTGATCCTAAAGGACCCATACTGAAAGGAATTATATACATTGTCCTGCCCTTCATGGATCCTTTAAAAAGCTTATTCAATGTTTCTTTCATTTCAACCGGAGATGCCCAGTTATTAGTAGGTCCGGCATCTTCTTTTTTTTCTGAAGAAATGAATGTTCTGTTCTCCACCCGGGCAACATCACTGGGATCTGACTGAAAGTAGTAACAATTTGGCCTTTTTGCTTCATTCAACTTGATACACATTCCCGATGCCGTCATATCATCCAGAAGCTGCCGGTTTTCTGTTTCCGAACCGTCGCACCAGTGGATTTTTTCAGGCTGGCAAAGCTCCGCCCATTCATTAACCCAGCTTATTAACTTCTGATTGTGTGTCATCATAATAAATTTGAATTAAAATAGAATGTTTATTTTATATCGGAATCCCGACAAGCATTATACAGATTTTCAAGCAGAGCCGGTATCTTCGATTTAGGAACCGACGAAAAGGCCAGCCTGATAACATCTCCAAGTGCTATAACACCAGTACTATATTTATTCAACAAATGTCCTCTTACTTCTTCTGTATTTAATCCCTTCTTAAGCTTGAGGCACATAAAATAACCCGAATTGAAAGGTAAAGGATCAAAATATTCAGAGTATTTCTGATTGTGAATAGAATCTTTCAGGATATTGTATCGTGTTTTTAAAATATCATATTTCTTTTGCTTTTCAGCCAGATAGTTTTCGCGCGAATATAATATATGAAGCAGAGATTGGGAAAGATGGCTGATATTTGAAATGTTTCCACGAATGGCGCCTCCCGTTTTATTCTCCAGTGCTTCATAAAGTTCAGTTGTACCATTCTTTATACCATAAGTTATGAAACCAACTCTGAAGCCCCATACATAATCTTCCTTTGTGGGTCCATCTAATTTCACCGCAAGAATGTTTTCATGAAGATCTGCAATTTTTGTGAAGATAGATTCTTTAAAAACTTTGTCTTCATAAACAAGGCCGAAATATGCATCATCAATCAGGATAATAACTTTCTTCCCGGTCCTGGCCAGGTTATGAATCTCATTGACAACAGGTTCAATCTCGCTGTTAAGAGGGGTATAGCCTGATGGATTATTTGGAAAATTTAATAATATGATTACTTTCTCGTTCTTAACTTCATTTATCTTTTTCGAAAAGGAATTTATATTGAAACCACCGCCATGGAACAATTCAAATAGCTGGACATTAGCACCGTACCAGTTCTTAAAGATCAAACTGTAGTTTTCCCAGAAAAGATCGGGAAGGATTACACTATCATTCTCATTAACAAACAAATATCCGGCTATACTGATTCCATGAGTTACCCCGTTAGTTGCGACCGGAGTACTTATTAAAATATTATTCAATGACGGATTTTTCCTCAGAAGGAATTCTTTCCATGTATCTCGCAGTTCTTTCTTCCCAAAACTTGGCGCATATGGAAATGCACTGTTGCCTGGTATTTTGACCATAGAATCAAATTCATGAAAATGCATTGAAGAACCATCGTCTTCAACAGCTTCTCCTATAGTGGCATTTATGTCTTTCCCTTTTGCCTGTGCGGATTGCGCGAGAATGCCAAGCTTTGGAAAGAAAATGTTTTTCCCTCTTTCCGACAGCATCCCTAAAACGTTAACATTCTGCTTTACTATCGCATTATTTAAATTGGTGGCTTGAATATCCATTTATAAGAAAAATTTAATAATTTTATAAGCCAGTTATAATTATTGATTAGCTGTAAATATAGAAAAAATGATTCAATAGTATCCTTAATATTTTTGTATGAAACCGGAAATTGATCTGTTTGCAATACGTCCAGAAGACAAGATCCCCGAAAAAGGAAAAATACTTATTTCGGAACCTTTTCTCCCGGATACTTTTTTTAACCGGAGCATAGTATATCTTACCGATCATAATCCAAAAGGATCAGTTGGGTTCATACTGAATAAAAAATTGGATATCAGGATATGTGATGCAGTTACCGGCTTTGAAGGCTGGGAAGAAAACCTTAATATGGGTGGACCGGTTGCACCTGATACCCTTCATTACCTTCACAATCTTGGTAATCTTATACCCAAGAGTGTCCGTGTGGAAGGGAATCTTTTCTGGGGCGGAGAAATCGACACAATACGTGAAATGATAAGATCACGTTCAGTCGGACCGGAACAGATAAGATTTTTCCTTGGCTATTCAGGCTGGTCCGCCGGACAGCTTGAGCGTGAGCTTAAAGAGAATTCATGGGTAATTGCAAAAGTCACTTCCGATACGATAATGAACAGCAGGGGTGCTGACAGCTGGAAAAAGCTTTTGCGGTCATTCAAAAACAAATACCGCGTCTGGGCTGATTTCCCCGAATCACCGGATATGAACTAAATGTCTGTCGCCCAGCAACTAGCACCTGGAACCCGGTACCTTTACTATAAATGAAGTATCTTATACACCAGCTCCTTCAGTAGTTCGCCGGGCTCTGTGCTTACATCGCCGAAACCTTTTGTTTTCATATCATAAGTCCTTAACAGGCTTATGATCTGAATTGTTTTTGAAGCATTGTATTTTATCGCCGAGGTTTCATAATCCTTCACAAAAAACGGATTGATCTTGAGTACTGCCGCCACATTGTTTTTTGACTTATCTGTCAGATAATGATATGTCAGGATCCTGGTGAACAGACTGAAAAGAGAAGCTATGGTCAGATTTATTGGATTGTCTTTTGGATTGTCTGCAAAGTAACGAACTATCAGGTTGGCTTTGTAAACATTCTTTTCACCAACAGCCTTCTGCAGCTCAAAGTTATTGTAGTCTTTGCTTATACCTATATTCTTCTCAATTAATGTGCTCGTTATTATCGGCTTTCCTGCAGGAAGAGTGATCAGGAGCTTATCGAGTTCATTTACTATTTTATGAAGATCTGTGCCCAGATACTCTGTCAGCATTGCCGAAGCATCAGGATCGATCTTAATACCTTTTGTCATGAGATATCTTTCGATCCAGGGGGGAACCTGATAATCGCGCAACCTCATTGATTCAAAATAAACACCTTGTGTGTCAAATGCTTTATAGAGCTTTGTCCTTTTATCGATTACCTTATATTTATAATTAATTACAAGAATTGTTGACAGAAGAGGTTTATCAAGATAAATCATAAGGTCATCGATCTTCTTTAATGCCTGAGCTTCTTTAACTATTACAACCTGATGGCTCGCCATCATTGGAAAGCGGCGGGCGGTTTCAATGATTGAACCGACTGTGGTGTCTTCGCCATATATGATCATCTGGTTGAAAGCTTTTTCCTCATCATTAAGAACTTTTTCCCCGATAAAATCAGTGATCATGTCGATATAATAGGGTTCATCGCCAGCCAGGAAATAAACAGGCCTGAATATCCTTTTTTTAAGGTCGGACATTATTCCTTCGAAGGTCGCCGGCATATTCAGAATCTAAGATGTTTAACCGAAATAGAGTTGTCAATTATTTCCCTTAATGCATCAATCCCTATCTTAAGATGCATCTCAACATACTTTTTGGTAACCAGGCGGTCACTGGCTTCAGTTTTGATACCCGTAGAGATCATAGGTTGATCGGAAACCAGCAATAATGCCCCGGTCGGTATCTCATTGGCAAATCCGACCGTAAAAATCGTGGCAGTCTCCATATCAATTGCCATTGCACGGGTTTTTACCAGATACTTCCTGAACCTGTCGTCATATTCCCATACTCTCCGGTTGGTGGTATAAACAGTGCCTGTCCAGTACTCCTTGTTATGCCTGGTTATAGCGGCAGATATTGCACTCTGCAGCTTAAATGCCGGCAGGGCGGGAACCTCGAGGGGGAGGTAATCATTCGAAGTACCATCGCTTCGGATCGCGGCTATCGGAAGAATAAGGTCACCCAGGGTATTCTTCTTTTTTAATCCTCCGCACTTCCCGAGAAACAATACAGCTGACGGATTCACAGCGCTTAAAAGGTCCATCACCGTCGCAGCATTTGGACTTCCCATTCCGAAGCTGATTATGGTTATTCCGTCGGCGGTAGCGCTTGGCATGTTCTTGTCCTTGCCTTCTGCTTTAACACCATGCCATTTAGCGAAGAGATCAACATAGTATACATAATTGGTAAGGAGGAAATATTTGCCGAAAGTTTCAATGCTCTTTCCGGTATATCTTGGGAGCCAGTTATTAACAATTTCATCTTTGGTCTTCATATGTTTCACTAAAGTATTTATCTCTGTCTGTTTTACATGCCTCTCCCCCTGAATCCCCCTCTCCCATGAGAGAGGGGGACTTTTTCAGTTCAATTATAAGTCCCTCCCTCCTGGGGGAGGGATTTAGGGAGAGGCTTATTTACCAGAATTTCTCAATATATTTGTTTTCAAAAATACAAAAGTAAGTTGAAACAGCTGAATCTTCCGTCATATTCCTTCAGGATTAGCGGAAAGGAAGGCTCAGAGATGGTCTTCGATCCGCTGAGGAAGAGATGGGTGAAACTGACTCCGGAAGAATGGGTGAGACAGAATTTCATACAATACCTCATCCATGAAGGCAGATATCCGGCAGGTCTCATGGCCATTGAGATGTTGTTCCAGTATAATAATATGAAAAAAAGGATCGATATCCTGGTTCATGACAGGAAAGGAAAACCCGTAATGATTGTTGAGTGCAAATCGCCTGATGTGAATATTTCTGATTTTTGTGAAGATAAAGTATATGACCAGATAGGCGAGTATAATCTTGAATATAAAGTGCCATATGCAATTGTAACGAATGGGATGGTCAACTATGCATTTAAATACAATGCTGAAAGCAAGCATTATGAGCATTTAATGGAAATACCTCCTTATGAAGATCTTATAGCCGGAATGTGATGATTGATGTAACATGCGCTATTATAAGGAATGAAGAAAATGAGATTCTTGTCGTCCAGAGAGGTGAAAAGAGCCACCATCCTTTTAAGTGGGAATTTCCTGGTGGCAAGCTAAAGGACAATGAGACGGAAGAGGAGTGCATTCTCAGGGAAATAAAGGAGGAACTGTCGATCGACATTGTGATCTGCAAACGGATGGCTGACGCTGAATACGATTATGGCAACAAACAGATAAAGCTTATTCCTTTCATCTGCGATACGCTCAACGACCTGCCGCTTTTATCGGAACACATGGCATTTAAATGGCTCAATCCGGTCGATCTTGGAAAGATCGATTTCTCTGAAGCCGATATTATTGTTGCGGACCAATATCTCAGGGAGAATGAAAAGGTGCAGGAGCAGGCCAGTAATATATCCGGATCAGCTCAACAGACTTATAATGAAGAAGATCTCAGATCGATGGTGGAAAATATGATGGGGATGCAGGAAGCCGAATGGATAGCAGAATCAGCAATCGGGAACAGTGAAATTCTTAAGAAACTGCTTGAGTATTCATTCTCAGATGACAGAAAGCTTGCATTCCGTGCATCCTGGACACTGTCAAAGGTATTTGATAAATATCCCGGTATTATCAGTCCTGATATGCCCATGATGATTGATGCACTTGATAAGCTGGACAATGAAAGCGTTCAGCGGTCGTTCCTGAGAATAATATCACTGAGCGACATTAATAAGGTCAGCGCCAGGCAGCATGGGATCCTGGCCGAACACTGCTTTGAAATGTTAAAATCGGGCTTTTCAGCAATTGCAGTCAAAGCTTACTCGATGGAGATAATATACAAGCTGGCCATGACATATCCTGAACTGGCAAATGAACTTTCAGCAACCATCAGTATGCTTCAGGCCGAGGGATCAGCCGGTATCCTGGCAAGGGGCCACATAATCCTGAAAAAACTTGCAGGTATTTCTGCTGACCAGGGATCCGGTCCGACATTACATTAAGGACATCCGGTGAAATTGTCTCTTCAATCTCCATGTATTCGGCTGGTAATCCGGTTTCAACTTTTCTTTTGTACTTTTGCTGGTCATATATCTTCACTCTTATGCAAATTGTTGATACTAAGGGCCAGCAATGTCCTGCCCCGCTGATTGCCACAAAGCGTGCATTAAAAGAAGCACATATTGGAGAATCCTTTCAGATCATCACCGATAACCAGTCCTCTTTTAACAATATTTCCCGTTTTCTTAAGGATAATAAAACAGAATTCTCATCCGGGGAATCAAACGGTGTCTGGACTTTGACAATTACAAAGAAGACTTCTGAGCTTGTCACCGCTGAACCCGAAAAATATTGCACTGATGAAATCCCCCTTTTCACTATGGGCGATTTCGTAATTGCGTTTACCTCTGATAAAATGGGGGATGGTGATGAAGAACTCGGTCATCTGCTCATGGGTAATTTTATTAAAGCCATAAAGGATCTTGATGTTCTTCCGCGGAAGATGGTCTTTTACAACAAAGGGGTTACTCTTGGTACGGACGAATCACCGGTAATAGATCATCTTAAGGAAATCGAAAGAATGGGAGTAACCATGTTGTTATGTTCAACATGTGTACAATACTATTCGCTGGAGGAAAAAATAAAGATCGGAACCTTAAGCAACATGTTTGAGATAGCCCAGATCATGGCATCTGCCTCTAATGTTGTAAAACCTTGAGTATTATCTGTATCCCGCAATGAAAACTGACCTGCTTCAAATGGTTGAAAGCGGTGGCTGTTCCGCGAAGATCTCACCACAACTGTTGGAGGAGTTTCTCAGATATCTCCCGCTGCCTCACGATCCGAATGTCCTTGTAGACATTAACTCGCATGATGATGCCGGTGTTTACAGGGTAAATGATGATCTTGCCCTGGTTTTTACTACTGACTTCTTCCCTCCGGTATGCAGTGATCCTTTTGAATTCGGACAGATAGCTGCAGCAAACTCGATAAGTGATGTCTATGCTATGGGTGGCACCCCGGTCATCGCACTTAATATAATGATGTTCCCTGCTTCAAAACTCCCGATTGAAGCATATTCCGAAATTCTTAAAGGCGGGTCTGATATTGCAGAGCAGGCAGGAGTAAGGATAATCGGAGGTCATACCATCGATGATTTCCCTCCCAAGTACGGGCTGGCAGTTGTCGGATATATTCATCCTGATAAGATCATAACCAACGCAGGTGCAAGGCCGGGTGATTTGCTCATACTTACCAAACCTTTGGGAACAGGAGTGATACTGGCCGGCCAGCGGATGAAAATGGCTTCGGAGGATGATGTGGATCAGGCAAAAAAGCTTATGAAAATCCTTAATGGCCCGGGGGCAGAGGTGATGAAAAAATATAATATAAAAGGAGCGACTGATATAACCGGATACGGGCTTGCCGGTCATGCCCTGAAGATGGCAAAAGCAAGTAATCTCTCTCTTGAATTGAATCTGGCAAAGGTACCGTTGATTGGCAGTACATACAGGCTTGTTGAGGAAGGGTGCATCCCCGGTGCCTCGTTCCGGAACCTGGACT
>Ga0154631_1013_pt3 | contig 10181 bp, 8 predicted proteins | sample Rifle2008BG13ft_FD_116060 | JGI IMG/M metagenome (GOLD analysis project Ga0154631, IMG submission 116060) | Bacteroidetes bacterium RBG_13_42_15 | reverse complement strand
CCTGATAAGTAATATAGGGGATTATATAGCTAATTATACGATTGAGGATGATGTGATTATCAAAAACTGCGGAAAGATCTGCACTGAGGGTATTTCAACTTTTGGAAACGGGACAAAGGTCGCTGTTTTAAATGAAACAGGTGGCCGGTCAGTCAGGATCTGGGATAAGCTATCGGCTCATCAGGCATATATAATTGCCCTTTACAGGCATCGTTACAAGGCAATTCAGAATATTGAAAAGATGGTAACTGATTATTCAGAATCAATAAGCTCAAACTCAGGAACAATCAGTACCGGTTCACATATTTTAAGCTGCCGGAATATAAGGAATGTCAGAATAGGTCCCTTCAGTAAAATTGAAGGTGCAATCAACCTGGATGAAGGTTCGATTAACAGCTGCAAAGAGGATCCTGTACTGATAGGCCCGGGCGTAATTATGGAGCATTTTATTGTCTGTTCAGGTTCAATTGTTACTGAATCAACACTTGTCGATAAATGCTTTATCGGACAGGGCTGTGTTCTCGGCAAGCACTATTCAGCTGAGAATTCGTTGTTCTTTGCAAACTGCGGTGGTTATCACGGGGAAGCTTGTTCGATATTTGCGGGACCCTATACTGTTACTCATCACAAGTCAACATTGCTTATTGCAGGCATCTTTTCCTTCATGAATGCAGGCAGCGGATCGAACCAGAGCAATCACATGTATAAACTTGGCCCGATCCACCAGGGGATCATGGAACGGGGATCCAAAACTACAAGCGATTCCTATGTTCTGTGGCCGGCCCGCATCGGGCCATACACACTTGTTATGGGACGCCATTACAAGAATATGGATACTTCATCGCTTCCTTTCTCCTACCTTATCGAGAGCAATGATGAAAGCATACTTGTTCCTGCTATTAATCTGAGAAGTGTAGGCACAATACGAGATGCACAAAAATGGCCGGTACGCGACAGAAGGAAGGATCCTGAAAAGCTCGACCATGTAAACTTCAACCTTCTAAGTCCCTACACTATCCGAAAAATGTTTGAAGGCCGGGAACTCCTTCGAAGGCTGAAATCTGTATCAGGCCCGGTATCAGGGTCATATTCTTATAATAATATGATAATCAGGGGAGCTTCGCTTGAAAGGGGAATACTGTTATATCAGACCGGGATTAATAAATTCCTGGGTAACTCCCTGATAAAACGTCTGGAAAATACAAATTTCAAATCGGACATCGAATTACAAAAAAGGCTGGCTCCCGATCAGTCAACAGGAAAAGGTGAGTGGGTTGACCTTGCAGGACTGATAGTACCCAAAAAGGTTGTCAGCAAACTTCTTGATGATATAGAGTCGGCAAAGATAAATTCAATTGAAGCAGTAGCAGAGGCGTTCAGGAAGATGCATGAGTCATACTATAAGTGGGAGTGGACATGGGCATGTGAAAGAATTGAGGAGGAAGAAGGCAAATCTGTAAAAGAATTCACGGCAGCGGATGTTATCAGTATCGTTGAACGATGGAAAAAAAGCGTTATTGACCTCGATAAATTGCTTTATGAAGATGCAAGGAAGGAATTTACGCTATCATCGATGACCGGTTTCGGAATTGACGGGGGAGAAGAAATCAAAAGACTCGATTTTGAACAGGTCAGGGGGGCTTTTGAATCAAACGGTGTAGTATCTGCAATTCAGGATCATATTGAGCAGAAGAGTGCCCTTGGGAACGAACTGATTGAACGTATGAAAGGGATAAAGAACTAAGTTCTGCTATCTTCCTGAATACATCTTATCATAATATTTCTCATAGTCTCCCGTGATTACTCTTTCGAGCCATTGGGTATTCGATAGGTACCAGTCGACAGTTTTTTCAAGTCCGGCGGCAAATTCAGGAATGGGAGCCCATTCAAGTTCACGCTGAAGCTTTGATGAATCGATAGCATACCGGAGGTCATGCCCCGGCCGGTCCTTCACATAGGTGATCAGCTTTTCGGAAGTTCCTTCATTTCGGCCAAGCTTCCTGTCCATGATCCTGCAAAGGAGTTTAATAAGTTCGATATTCTTCCACTCATTATTTCCGCCTATATTGTATGTTTCCCCTGTCCTTCCCTTATGGTATATCAGATCAATTGCAGAGGCATGATCTTCAACATATAACCAGTCGCGTACATTTTCTCCTTTGCCATAAACAGGAATAGGCTTATTATTCTTTATATTATTTATTGCCAGTGGAATAAGTTTTTCAGGGAACTGATTCGGACCATAGTTATTTGAGCAATTTGATATTATATTCGGGATACCGAAAGTATGCCCATAGGCTCTTACCATGTGATCAGAACTTGCTTTTGAGGCAGAATAAGGACTTTTGGGATCATATGCAGTCTCTTCGGTGAACTTGCCGTCTTTCCCAAGTGATCCGTACACTTCGTCGGTTGAAATGTGATAGAACCTCTTCCCCTCTTTGTCGTTGCTCCAGGCATGTAAAACTGCATTCAGCAGATTAAAAGTTCCAACAATGTTTGTATGAACGAATTCATCAGGAGCTGAAATCGAGCGGTCGACATGTGATTCTGCAGCCAGATGAATTACGCCATCAATATTGTATTTTTTAAAAAGATCCACTACAGCCTTTTTGTCAACAATATCTTTCTTTTCAAAGAGGTAATTCTCCTTTGTTTCAATATCAGTCAGATTTTCAAGGTTTCCGGCGTAAGTAAGCTTATCGGCATTTACGATTTTGTAGTGCGGATATTTATTTACAAACAATCTGACCACATGTGATCCTATAAACCCCGCACCTCCTGTAATAAGTATGGTTTTTACTGTTTTCATATCTATTTATTCTTTCTGATGTATTTTTCCCACTCCCAGGCAGTTCTCATTGATTCGTCAAGCGTGCTTACTGTTCTCCATCCCAGCTCCCTGTTAGCCAATGAAGGATCCGCCCATATCTTCTCTATATCCCCGGCTCTGCGTCCTGTTATTTTATATTTCAGCTTTATCCCGGTAACACGCTCAAATGATCTTATTGCCTCAAGGACTGATACCCCTTTTCCGGTACCCAGATTATAGACCTCATAATTTGATTTATTCTTATTTTCAATAAGCCTTTTAACTGCTGTTACATGGGCTTTTGCCAGGTCGACGACATGCAGATAGTCCCTGATGCATGAACCGTCGGGAGTGTCATAATCATTTCCGAATACTTTCAGTTCCTCTCTGAGGCCGTATGCGGCCTGGGTAATATAAGGGACAAGGTTCTCCGGCACCCCAATGGGAAGCTCGCCGATAAGTGCTGATGGGTGAGCTCCTATAGGATTGAAATATCTCAGGGAAATTGCTTTGATTTTCTCATCTGCAGCGGCAGTATCCCGTATGATCTCTTCACCGATCTGTTTTGTGTTGCCGTATGGTGAAACAGCGGGCTGGATCGGAGCAGCTTCGGATACAGGCAGTTTTTCAGGCTGACCGTAAACGGTGCACGAAGAAGAAAAAACAAAATGCGGAATGCCATATCTCTTCATGGCTTCCAGCAGGTTGATTAAAGATAAAAGGTTATTCCTGTAATACTCCAGAGGCTTATTGACGGATTCACCTACTGCCTTGTATGCTGCAAAATGAATTATGCCGGCAATCTCTGTCTGGTTTTGAAAGAATGAGTTCAGTTTTTCAGTGTCACAGATATCAAACACCGAGAGGGCAGGCTTAATTCCGGTAATCTGGTATATCCGGTCGGTCACTTCAGCTTCTGAGTTAAAAAGATTGTCAATTATGACTACATCATATCCGTCTTCTATCAGCTCGACTGCAGTATGGGAACCTATATAGCCGGTTCCTCCGGTCACAAGGATTTTCGTTTTCATTAAAGACTAAACTAGGTATGTATTTGTTTTTCCTGATCGATAATGTTACAACTAAACAATTTATTCTGCAAGTTGAGAATTATTAAGTTTTTAAAAATGGATGATAATCCCCCACAAGTCCCGCCGGCTTGGAATTTCTGATTGTAAAGGCTGTTATTACTGACTGACGGGCATCGTTGAGTCCAAACCCTTTCCCATCAAGGATCTCCTTATACGACGTTGTATGAAGTTCTCCGAAACCTTCACTGAACTCTATTTCCTCACCTTCGATTACAATTGACCTGAATGTTCTTTTTCCAGAGCTTTTTGCAGACTCCGGAAGATCGTTGCAGTCAATGCTGAGGAACCATCTTACCCTGGCGTTTTCGAGCTCAAGATATCCTGCCGCCCTGTTTGGCTGTGAAACGTGAACAATATTTTTTGTGGTGTCACCAAAAATCCAGCCGAGCATATCAAAAAAATGTATGCCAATATTGGTCGCCACTCCGCCAGATTTCTGGATATCTCCCTTCCAGGAAATAATGTACCAGTTTCCCCTGCTTGTTATATATGAGAGATCAATATCGTAAATCTTGTCTTTAGGGCCGTTCTTGATTTTATCCTTCAGTTCCATGATTTTAGGATGCAGCCGTAGCTGGAGGATCGTATATATCTTCCGCCCGGTCTCATTTTCAATTTCCTGCAGGGCATCAACGTTCCAGGGGTTAAGAACAATAGGCTTTTCGCAAATTGCCTCAGCCTGGTGCCTTAATGCGAACCGGATATGGGAATCGTGTAAATAATTAGGGGAACATATGCTGACATAGTCAATTTTTGTGCCTGTCCTTTTAAGCTTATCAAAGTGTCTGTCGAATCTTTCAAATTCAACAAAGAAATCACTCTGGGGAAAAAATCCGTCAAGCAATCCGACACAATCAAACTTGTCAAGACTTGCTAGAAGATTATTCCCAGTGTCTTTTATTGCCCTGAGATGACGGATAGCCACATAACCTGCCACACCGATCAGACCAAAGTTCTTTGGATTCACTTCCATTATCATTTCAATTAAGAAAGAGTTTTAATACAACTAAATTACCTTTAATACAATCCCGTCCTGAATTCTGTAATTCTCCCCGCTTTCAGGGCAGGTGGCATAACCCTGTTCATTGAAAATAAGCTTGTGTCCGTATTCGCTCATCCATCCGGTTTGCCTTGCGGGATTCCCCACCACCAGGGCATAAGGTTTTACATCCTTTGTTACGACAGCTCCGGCCCCAATAAAAGAATATGCGCCGATCCTGTTTCCGCAGACAATTGTTGAATTGGCCCCGACAGATGCTCCTTTCTCAACAATCGTTGAAACGTACCTGTCCTTTCGGACGACAGCGCTTCTGGGATTAATAATATTTGTAAAAACCATCGACGGGCCAAGAAATACATCATCCTCACAGGTAACGCCCGTATATATTGATACATTGTTCTGGACTTTTACATTACTGCCGAGCTTAACACCGGGTGAGATCACCACATTCTGACCTATATTGCACATTTCCCCGATTTCAGAACCGGACATAATATGACTGAAATGCCATATTTTGGTACCCCTGCCTATTTTACAGCCTTCATCTATGACTGCTGTCTCATGTGCAAAATATTCTTTATCCATTGCTGTTATCTTTCAAAAAAGCTGAGTATTTTCTGAGTAATAAATTCAAGCTGATCCTGTTCCATTTCGGTATGTACCGGCAGCGACAGCACCTCCCTGCACAGAGTACCTGAAACAGGAAAATCTGATTCTTTATATCCGAGATACCGGTAAGCCTCCTGCAAATGAAGTGGCACCGGATAGTAAATCATCGACGGGATTTTATGTTCGTCAAGATACTTTATAAGATCATCTCTCATGCCGTTTTTGATCCTGATTGTATACTGATGAAATATGTGAGATGAATATTTTTCTCTTACCGGAACAGTAATGCCACTGCATCCTGCAAATGCTTTGTCATAATAATCCGCAACTGCTTTTCTTGCACTATTGTACCGGTCGAGGTACTTCAGCTTGACCCTCAGTATAGCTGCCTGCAATGTGTCAAGTCTTGAATTGACGCCAATATCATTATAGTGGTAACGAATTTTCATTCCATGATTAGCAATGCTCCGGAGCTTTTTCGCCAGGTCATCATCATTTGTATATACTGCTCCTCCGTCACCATAGCAACCAAGATTCTTGGAGGGGAAGAAAGAGGTTGTACCGGCATTCCCGATTGTTCCTGCTTTTTTAACTTTACCCCCTGAAAAAAAATAGTCAGATCCTGTAGCCTGGGCAGCATCTTCAATTACCAGAAGATTATGTATCCGGGCTATCTCCATGATACCTTCCATATCAGCACATTGTCCAAAAAGATGTACAGGAACTATCGCCCTGGTCTTTGGAGTAATGGCTCTTTGAATTTCTTTTATGGAAATATTATAATTCCCCTGATCGGGATCGACTATAACAGGCTTTAATCCCAGCAGGGCAACAGCTTCAACAGTTGCAATAAAAGTAAAATCGGTAGTAATGACCTCATCTCCGGGTTTCAGTCCAAGCGACATCATTGAGATCTGCAGAGCATCAGTGCCGTTGGCACACGATATAACATGTTTTACGCCCAGATATGCCTGCAATTCTCCTTCGAAGAGTTTTACCTCGGGTCCCTTAATAAAAGCTGTTGAATTTATTACCGAAAAAATTGCATTATCAATTTCATTCCTGATTTTTTCATACTGGGATTTCAGGTCAACCATCTGGATCTCTCTCATGCGAAAGAAATTATTAAAGCTACGAAGATAGTATTTTTCGGCTGAAATTTATGTAACCATCAATAGCCCATTTCATTCAAAACATGTCAGTATTCATGCTGACAAGGTGTTGTTAAAATGTTCATAATATAACTCTGTTTTTTTAGGGAAAGCACCCTGGATGATCTTATTTTGTTTCAAAACATATCAGCATTTCTTGGATACAAAAGCTTTTATACGAGAATTATTATTTGGGCACGATTGTGTCATTATTCCGGGTTTTGGAGGGTTTATCGGTAACTTTTCTCCTGCCCGTATAAACAAAACAACAGGTACTTTTTATCCTCCTCTCAAGCAAATTTCCTTTAACAGGAACCTGAATCACAACGACGGACTTCTTATAAGCAAAATTTCCCGGTCAATGGGCGTCAATTATGGTGATGCAAGGCATCTGGTCGAAGAATTTGTTAAAGAGCTTACAGGCAGGCTGGCAAGAGGAGAAAAAGTTGTGTTTGACCATATTGGAACCTTTGTTTACAATCGCGAGAATAATGTCCAGTTTGAACCTGAGGCGAGAATTAATTATTATGCCGGCTCGTTCGGACTTGAATCTTTTCAATGCGTCCCCGTTAGAGATTATGATGTCAGAAAGAGGATAACCAGGCATATCGATAAGGATCCCTTACTGCAGGCTTCAACACGGAAAAACCTCTGGAGAGTTGCAGTAATGATCCCCATTCTGGCACTCCTCATTGCTGTTCCCCTGAAAACGGATCTGTTTAAAACCAAAGTTGAAGCTACATCAATGAACCCACTTGTCACAGCTGAGATTGAAAGTAACAGGAAAGCAGTTGATGAGGCTGTTGTCATTATGCCTGACACCAGCAGTTACCCGGAAACTGAATCTCCGGTTCCGTCACCTGCGCTTGCTCCGGCTTCTGTTCCAGAGAACCAATATTGCGTCATTACAGGAAGTTTTAAGTCGGAACAAAATGCTATTTCGCATGTAAATGATCTTAAGTCCGAAGGCTTCAATCCGGAATTAAAACAGGCTCCAAACGGTTTTTTCAGGGTCACTGCCAAAACATGCAGGGATCTGGAAACTGCAATCTTCACAAGAGACAGTATATCAAAAAAATTCCCTGGTACCTGGGTTTCGAAGCAATCACCTATTTGATTGCACTCCCGTCACTTACCTTTTCGACAGGTGTAACCATTACCAGCCTGCCATCCTTATCCTCAGCCATCAGGATCATTCCTTTTGACTCGATCCCCTTTATCGTCCTTGGTTCAAGGTTGGCAACAATTGAGATCTGTTTCCCGATAATCGATCCGGGTTCATAATACTCGGCAATGCCCGATACTATTGTCCGGACATCCAGACCAGTGTCAATTTTTAGTTTCAGGAGTTTTGTGGTTCTGGGAACTTTCTCCGCTTCAAGAATAGTGGCTGTCCGGATATCAACTTTTGTAAAGTCATCAAATGATACCGGATCTTTTGAAGGTAAAACATTTGCTGAGGAAGCATCATTTGATTTCTTTGCTGACACCAGCTTGTTTATCTGCCTGTCGATTTCTTCCTTCTCAATTTTCTCAAAAAGCAGACCAGGTTTGTTTATTAGATGACCAGGTTTTAATAAATGATCTCTTCCTCCCTCTTCCCATTTCAGCATATCAGTGTTAAGCCACTTTCTGAGCTTTTCCATTGAAAATGGGATAAATGGTTCAAGTACAATTGTTAAACTGGCAGTTATCTGAAGAGCAATACTCATAATTGTCTTTACCCTTTCAGGATCAGTTTTAATGACTTTCCATGGCTCGGCGTCAGCAAGATATTTGTTGCCCAGTCTTGCCAGATTCATTGCCTCTTTCAGAGCTTCGCGGAACCTGAATGCTTCAAGACTGTTTTCAACTTTCTGCCTGATCTGCGGTATTTCTGCCAGTACAGAATTATCATTTTCATCAGTTGCCCCTCTTACCGGAACCAGTCCTCCATAATAGTTATTGGTCAGAACCAGGGTACGGTTAACAAAATTACCCAGAATGGCAACAAGCTCATTATTGTTGCGCGCCTGAAAATCTTTCCAGGTGAAGTCATTATCTTTTGTTTCAGGAGCATTTGAACATAGAGTATACCTCAAGACATCCTGTTTCCCCGGAAACTCCTTAAGGTATTCATCCAGCCAGACTGCCCAGTTGCGGGAAGTTGAGATCTTATCATTCTCAAGATTAAGAAATTCATTGGCCGGGACATTATCAGGAAGGATAAAAGAACCTTCCGCTTTAAGCATTGCAGGAAAAATGATGCAATGAAAAACTATATTATCTTTTCCTATAAAGTGGATCATTCTTGTTTCAGGATCTTTCCAGTATTTCTCCCAGTCAGGTGTAAGCTCTTTTGTAGCAGAAATATAGCCGATAGGGGCATCGAACCAGACATAAAGCACTTTCCCCTTTGCCCCCTCGACTGGAACAGGAATACCCCAGTCGAGATCACGGCTTACAGCCCTGGGCTGAAGGCCCTGATCAATCCACGACTTGCATTGGCCATATACATTTGTTTTCCACTCCTTATGATCCTCAAGTATCCATTTTTTAAGCCATCCCTCGTATTTATCCAGCGGAAGATACCAGTGGCGGGTCTCCCGCAAAACCGGTTTACTTCCGCTTATTGTAGAATGGGGATTGATAAGCTCGTTGGGACTCAATGAAGTGCCGCATTTCTCGCACTGGTCACCGTATGCATTTTCATTGCCGCAATGAGGACAGGTGCCCATTATGTACCTGTCGGCAAGAAAACAGCCGGCCTCTTCGTCATAATACTGCTCTGCTGTTTTTTCAGTGAATTCACCTTTGTTATATAGATTAAGGAAAAACTCAGACGCAGTCTCATAATGGACCTTATTTGAAGTACGTGAATAAATATCAAAAGCTATTCCGAAATCCTCAAAAGCCTTTTTGTTCAGGTAATGATACCTGTCAACAACTTCCTGTGGTGTTATTCCCTCATTGCGTGCTTTCAGCGTTATAGGCACTCCATGTTCATCCGATCCGCAGATTGATATTACATCTGCACCTTTCATCCTGAGGTATCTTGTGTAAATATCAGAGGGAATATAAACTCCTGCCAGGTGGCCGATATGTAAAGGCCCGTTGGCATAGGGAAGAGCAGAGGTTATAAGATATCTCTTAAAATTCTTCATAATTTTATACGAATGGTCAGCTATTTTTAAAATTGCACAAAGATAATGTTTATTCGTGCAGTTGGAAGGCTTGTCAATTAGGATTATTTTTGCAGGATAATATTAAAAAATGTCTCTGAGAAAAATCCAGCCGCCGTTCCTTAAAAACGGTGATGAAGTCGCGATCGTCTCTCCTTCATGGAACATTGAAGAGGATAAAATAAATGCCGCTGTAGTACTCCTTGAAAGCTGGGGATTAAAGGTAAGACTGGGAAAGAATGTTTTGAAACGTTCAGGACCATTTGCCGGTACAGATAATGAGCGTATTTATGACCTTCAAAAGATGACTGATGATCCTGGTATTAAAGCAATTTTCTGTTCGAGAGGAGGTTACGG
>Ga0154631_1222_pt1 | contig 10234 bp, 11 predicted proteins | sample Rifle2008BG13ft_FD_116060 | JGI IMG/M metagenome (GOLD analysis project Ga0154631, IMG submission 116060) | Bacteroidetes bacterium RBG_13_42_15 | reverse complement strand
GCAGCCCCCGAATATTCAATAAAAATACCCTCGGTTATTTCTGTTTCGGCTTCGGGCATATCGAAAGGAACAAGCGCCAGTTTCGCCTGGATACAGAATATCCCGACTATGAACAGCAGGACACCTGAAACACTGCCGATAAACGGTGATGCGGCCTGTTGGGTCCGGATAATATTATTAAGGTCAAACTGCTGACCGCATTTCATGATCACTCCGGCAATAACAAGCAGGAATGTCAGCTCGTAGCTCAGGATCAGCTTCATCTCCCTCGAGCCGCCGACAGCAGCAAGCGGATTGCCAGATGCAAGCGATCCGATTATATAAGAGAATGAAGGTATTGTCAGAAGGTAAAAAATAACCAGAAGGTCGCCTCTGAATCCGGTGGTAATATTAAACAGGGGGAGGAGTATAAAAACCCCTGCCATCGTAGCACCGAAAACTGAAAATATGGGTGCCAGCAGAAAAAGTACCGGTGATCCGTTCCTGGGAAGAATAGTTTCCTTTACCAGTAGTAATTTGAAAAAATCATAAAAAGGCTGCAGAAGGGGAGGGCCTTTCCGGAACTGTACCCTGGCAGTTATTTTCCTGTCGAACCACGAAAGAAATGCACCGGCAGTAGCGGCAAAAAGTAAACCGGGAAAGACAAGAAAGTAAAATAGATTTACTGCCATACTCTGTTATTTATGGTTTTTCGGTTGTATATAGATATTCCCTGACAAGTACCCTGTCGTTAAGCTTGTAAATATTTTCAGAAGGCGATTCGTCCGATTCAGTGATAGTAACCACACCAGGCGGACAGGCCTTGATGAACAGTTCAAGCTCTTTGCTGTCATTCAGATCATAAAAAAGATCTTTATTGCGGTGATGTTTGAAAAAATCTGTCATCATTGTTCCGAATGGACAGATTGTGACACATGATTTACAGGAGATACAGAGATTCGTATGACGGGTGACGATCCCCTCTTTATCTTTTTCAAGTGCATCAGCCGGACAAACGCTTATGCAGGGAGCATCTTCGCACTTCCTGCATGTAAATCTGAATGTGGCGAGTTCTCTTATGGTTTTAAATCCATTTGAATTGGGCGACTCATAGAAATAGGACTCCGGAATTGTCATGGCTGAATTTTCAGCCATAACTGATCGCAGTTTAATCATATCCAGAAGTATCTTTTGAGCCATTTTACAGGTATTCTTATTTTTTACAGGTTCCTATTTCCAGATATCCGGTGTGTCCTTTATTTCATTATAGGTAAATACCGGTCCGTCTTTACACACGAAAAACTCACCCATCATACAGTGCCCGCATTTACCCAGCCCGCACGACATATTCTTTTCCATCGAAAGGTATATCTGTTCATCTTTATATCCCATTTCAAGGAGCCTGATAGTTCCGAATTTCATCATAATGGGCGGTCCGCAAACAACTGCCACAGAATTCTCCAGGTTAATCCTGATCTTATTTAGAAGAGTGGTTACAACACCTACCGAACCATCCCATCCTTCATCCGGCCTATCCACTGTACGGTAAGCTTCAAATTTTTCAATTTTATTAAGCCTTGTAAACAGCGGTTTATAAACACAGTCGGCAGGAGTTTTGGATCCGTAGCATAGAATTACTTTTTCAAGTTTGTCTTTAATATGCTCCAGTGCATATAAGAGCGATCGTATTGGTGCAAGTCCGCAGCCGCCTCCTAGTATTATCACTTCTTTTCCAAAGAATCTTTCGACCGGGTAACCCCTGCCAAAGGGACCTCTTATACCCATGAAAGCACCTGGTTTCAGATTATGCATAATTTCCGTTACGTAGCCGGTTCTCATAACTGTAACTTCGAGCTTATCACTAATATGGGGTGATGAAGAGGGCGTGAATGGAGCCTCCCCGATACCATCAACTGATAACTCAATAAATTGCCCGGTGCCAAATGAGAATTTTTCTTCAGGCACCAGAACAAAAGTCTTGATCAGAGGTGATTCATCAATAACTTCTGTCAGTTTTGCCTTAAGTGGCTTGTATATGTTCTTTACATCAGTCATGACCGGCTAAGTTGCCAATTCCATGAATAATTCATTCTTGTTTATTTTTCCGATGCATGCTTCAATGCACCTGCCGCATCCTGTACAGGCTAAAGAGTTGAATTTCTGAGGTTTCCAGACATACTTGCACATATACCTGTTCCTGAACCTGATGGGCAGTTCATAAAGCAGATCTTCTCCTCCTGCAACCCTTTCAAATCCGGGATACTGGCATGCATCCAGCTGTTTGACCTTTTCAAAACCCGGCTTATCAATCAGAAGGAAACAGGTGCAGGTCGGACAGATAGTAGTACATGCACCGCAGGAGACACAACTTGCAGAATATTTCTTCCAGATCTCTTTATCAGCTTCCCTGACAATTCTGCCCGTTGCCTGGTAATCGGGAAGCCCTTTGTTCGATTCATGAAGTAACGATTCGGTCGCAGTATGTCCTTTGTCAATGGCAGAAATAATATTTTCATCATTGAGAGCCTGTACCAGCGAAAACTGACTGATGAAATCTGTCCCTTTGGGGGTAATGATCCGTAAAACTATCAGATTATCGATCAGTATGACAGACAGGTCCGCACCCTCCGTCGCCCACGGTCTGATATTGTATGCAGAACAATGGCAGTGCTCCTGCTTGCCGAAGCAATCGAAGGAGATCAGAATGGTGTTCTCCCGCTTTTCCCTGTAGAAGGTATCATTGAAATCCTTGTCAAGGTAGATCTCATCCAGGATCTTTAATCCCTGGATATCGCAATTAGGTGAACCTATAATGATCCGCTGTTTTTTAAGCGATGGATCGGATGTCACATTTTCCTTTACGGGAAGGAAGAGAGATTTAAGCGGGGTTGCTGGTTTTGGTGTATTGTAAGAGATCTTACCGATATTTATTGGGCTGATAATTTCATAATCAATACCAAATTCGTTGTTTATCGCCGCGAAAATGGTATAGGATAACAACAGTTGCTCAACCGCTTTATCCCATTCTTCTTTCCTGATGCTTAAATATTGCATTTATGTGAGAAGTTTCACATATAAAAATATATTCAATGGAATTAAATATCAATAAAAACTTATCACTTTTTGAATAAGTAAGTATCCCTGGAAACATAAAAAACTTATTTTCAACCATATATATTTTTTTTCTTCTTAATAAAAAAAATAATTAAATTGGCGGATAAACTATTTTGATAATATTTGATGTGAAACAAATCACAAAATATGTTATTAAGAACAGCTTAAAAAGGATATTCCTTTACAGGGCTTGTCTGGTCAGACTCAGGATGATGGGTGTCGAAAAGATCTTTTCCTACACTCTGGCCGATGAAACAGGAGTTACATCTGACCAGGTCAGGAAAGACTTTTCCGAATTCGGAATAAAAGGGAATAAACGCGGAGGCTATGATGTGAATGATCTGCTCGGGGTGATGGAAAATATCTTTCACCGTAACAGGGACCACAACATCGTGCTGATCGGAATGGGAAACCTCGGACTCGCGTTATCGAAGTACAGCAGGTTTGTTCAGAGGAATATGAATGTTGTCGCAACTTTTGATATTGATCCTTTCAAGCAGAAGATAAGGTCGGATATCCCTGTTTATTCGATGAACCGTTTTAAGGAGATCATTAACCGGTTTGGTGTGAAGGTCGCAATACTGGCAGTCCCGGAGATATCAGCTCAGGAGGTCGCCGACGAGCTGGTAAGAACGGGCATAAAAGGAATTGTGAACTTTGCCCCGGTACTGCTGAAAGTGCCGCCTGAAGTTGTAATTAATAATGTTAACCTGTGCGATGAACTTGAAAGTGTGATTTATTATGTCCATAAACTGATAAATGCTGACACCTTAAAAACATAGAATTATCATACAAGGATATGAAATAATGATCAGGGGACTGGTTCAGGGTGTCGGATTCCGTCCCTTTATCTGCAGGCTTGCCGTTAAACATGGTCTTTTTGGTGAAGTCGATAACAGGACTAACGGAGTGCTGGTAATTGTACAGGGTAATCCGGATACTATCAACAGATTCAGAAGTGAAATTCTGGAAAATGCCCCTCCGGCTTCGAGGATAAAATCGATCGAATTGATCCCGAAACTGGTAGCAGGTTATGACCGGTTCAGTATTACCGGGAGCAAAGCAACAGATGATCAGATAACTGAAATAAGTCCCGACATTGCTGTATGCGATGAATGCCTTGCTGATATGTCATCTGATCCAGGAAGAATTGATTATCCTTTTATAAACTGTACAAATTGCGGTCCGCGGTTCACAATTATTGAGGGACTGCCTTATGACCGCCCTGAAACGACAATGAAGGATTTCAGGATGTGCCAGAAGTGCAGCTCTGAATACAATGATATTCTTGACCGCCGTTTCCATGCTCAACCGGTTGCCTGTAATGCATGCGGACCTGAATACCGGTATAAAGATGCGGAAAAAGTTGTTTCCGGCACTAATAAGATATTGCAGGAGATATCATCAGCCATTTCATCGGGACGTACTGTCGCTATTAAAGGTCTGGGCGGATGGCACCTCATGTGTGATGCCTTAAATGATGATGCGGTAAGCCGGTTAAGGATGAGAAAACAACGGGATGCCAAACCATTTGCTGTCATGTTCGGGGATTTTTCCGGATTAAGCAAATATTGTTATGTTGATAAATCCGAGGAGAAGGAACTGAAATCCTGGCGCAGGCCTATTCTCATTCTTAAACAAAAATCACCTCTTGCCCGGTCAGTCAGCAACGGACTTGACACAATAGGAGCACTGCTTCCCTACATGCCCATCCATTATTTGCTTTTCAGGATCCTTGAAACCCCAGCAGTCGTTCTCACGAGCGGTAATCTGTCTGATGAACCAATCATCATTGATGATACAACTGCTGAAAAACAGTTAATGAAGGTTGCTGATTCCGTTGTAAGTTATAACAGAATGATCAGGAACAGGACTGATGATTCTGTAATCAGATCTGTAAATGGTAATATAAATATCATCCGCAGATCCAGAGGCTTTGTTCCGCAGCCCGTAGATCTGAACTTTAACGTAGAAGGGATCCTGGCTGTTGGTGCTGAACAAAAGAACAGCTTTTGCATTGGCAGAAACTACCAGGCAATAATGAGTCAATACATTGGGGACCTTAAAAATGTACCGACCTGTGATTTTTATAGAGAGACTATCGGCCGCTTCTCTGAACTGTTCCGGTTTAAGCCCAAATATCTTGCATGTGATCTGCATCCTGATTACTTTTCAACAAATTTTGCCTCTTACCTCGAAAAAGAGTATGATATCCCGGTTACCAGAGTTCAGCATCATCATGCGCATATCGTATCATGTATGGCAGAACATGGTCTGGATGAAAAAGTTATTGGCATTAGCCTCGACGGGACCGGTTTTGGAACTGACGGAAATACATGGGGAGGGGAATTCCTTCTGGCTGATACCCTGAGCTTTGCAAGGTTCACACATTTCGACTACGTTCCTATGCCGGGGGGCGACAGGGTTGTGGAAGAACCATGGAGAATGGCATTTTCATACTTGTTCAGGTATTTTGGTGACAATGTTGACTATGATTCTATCCCTGTTTTCAGAACAATTGACCGGCAGAAGCTGTCTTTAGTGAAAGAAATGATAAAAACGGGAGTAAACTGCCCGCTCTCATCAGGTGCAGGCAGGCTGTTCGATGCCGTATCGGCTCTCATAGGATTATGTTCCGTCTCGACGTTTGATTCAGAGGCTCCGATGCGTCTCGAATCAGCAATAGAAACCGGTTCTGATTTGTACTATCCTTTTACTCTTGGCACAAGTATTGTTTTTGCTGAAACTTTTAAAGCAATACTGGCCGACATGACAGTAACGGAAATTTCGGTGATTTCATCAAAATTTCACAATACCGTGGCAAAGGTCATCCTGGAAGTATCGGAAAAGATCCGGAACGATACTTCAGTTGATAAAGTTGTGCTGTCGGGAGGAGTATTTCAGAATAAATATCTGCTCGAAAAAACAACTCATGAATTAATACAAAACAGGTTTAAAGTATTCACTAACCACCAGGTCCCGGCCAATGATGGAGGAATTTCACTGGGCCAGATGGTGGTTGCCTCAAAAATATTTGGATTATGTGCCTGAGTGTACCTGCACAGATAATAAAGATAGAAGGTCAGATGGCCGACGTTTCGATCGGAGGAGCTTTATTTAAGGCAGGTCTTCAAATGGTCGAAAATGTCAGGGTAGGGGATTATATCCTTCTTCATGCAGGATTTGCAATCCAGAAGATTTCGGAGGAGGATGCACTCGAAACCATAAAGCTTCTGAAAGAGATGAACGACCTGGAGAATATACAGCTTCCATGAAATACATTGAAGAATACCGCGACAGGGATCTGATCATGAAGCTTGCGGATCATATACGGCAGTCTGCTGTCGGCAGATATTCGTTTATGGAAGTGTGCGGAGGTCATACCTCGGCGATCCATAGGTTTGGGATCCCTTCGCTCCTCCCTCCCGGTATAGATCTTATTTCTGGTCCCGGCTGTCCGGTCTGCGTTACTTCAGCTGACTTCATCGACAGGGCAGTTTCTTACTCAAAAAAGGAGAATGTGATAATAGCCACTTTCGGGGATCTGATCCGGGTTCCGGGATCTTCTTCCTCTCTTGAAAAGGAAAGATCAAAGGGCGCGGATATCAGAATAGTCTTTTCAGGACTGGAAGCGTTGAATATTGCCCGGTCGAATCCCGAAAAAATTATCATTTTCCCGGGTATAGGATTTGAAACCACTGCTCCGGGTACAGCTGTCACCATAAAGCAGGCAAAAGAAGCCGGACTGAACAATTTTCTGGTGTTGTCGGCCCACAAAGTCATGCCGCCTGTTATGGATGCTATCGTCAGGGAAGGGATCCGGCTCAATGGTTTTATATGTCCCGGCCATGTGGCAACCATAACAGGGTCAGGTGTTTTCGGATTCCTGCCTGAAAAATATGACCTGGGATGCGTCATAGCGGGGTTTGAACCGTCTGACCTGCTTCAGTCGATTTTAATGCTCTTAAGACAGGTCAACCGGAAGTCTCCTGTCGTTGAGATACAATATACCCGTGCTGTCACTTTAACCGGCAATGCAATTGCACAGCGGCATTTATCGGATGTATTTGAATTCACCGATGCAGAATGGAGAGGCTTCGGTACCATACCTGACAGTGGTCTGCGGCTTAAAAAGGAATTTGAAAATTTCGATGCCGCGAAAAGGCTTCCGGTAACCATAAGTCATCACAATGATAATCCGTCATGCATCTGTGGCGATATTCTGAGGGGATTAAAGAAACCCTATGACTGTTCGCTTTTCAGAAAGGCATGCACTCCTGAAAATCCTGTCGGAGCCTGCATGGTATCGGCTGAAGGGACATGTAATTCTTTTTTTAAATACGTTCCTGATGAGTGAACTGATCACATTGAACCACGGAAGCGGCGGGAAACAGGCTCATGAACTGATCAGGAATCTTTTTGCCAGGAAGTTCGGAATGCCCGAACCCATGACCGATTCAGCTGTAATAAAGGAACAGGGTATTGAACTGGCATTTACCACTGACTCATATGTGGTTGATCCATTGTTTTTCCCGGGAGGCAATATCGGAAAACTTGCGGTGTGCGGCACCGTAAATGATCTTGCAGTATCCGGAGCAGTTCCAAAGTATATCTCCGCGTCTTTTATCATTGAGGAAGGATTTCCGCTGAAAGATCTTGAGATCATTGCAGATTCAATGGCAGAAGAAGCAAACCGGGCAGGTGTCAGGATCGTAACAGGAGATACAAAAGTAGTAGGAAAGGGGAAATGCGACAAACTCTTTATAACCACAGCCGGAACAGGATTTTTAAGATCCGGATTTGAGCACATAAGCACAGGGAAAAAGATTATAACGGGCGACAGGCTGATAGTCAGTGGAGCTCTGGGTAATCATGCCATAGCTGTGCTTGGTGCCCGCAATAATCTTAGTTTCAGCTCATCTGTAGTATCCGATTGTGCATCGTTGAACAATATGATTCAAAGTGTTCTGGCAGAATGTCATCAGGTTCACTTTATGAGAGATCTGACCAGGGGTGGACTTGCTGCAGTACTTTATGAACTTGTGCAGATCTCCTCATCAGGTTTGATCGTTGATGAAATATCTGTTCCTGTTGAAGATCCTGTCAGGGGATTATGTGAAGTTCTCGGCTTTGATCCGTTTTATCTGGCCAATGAAGGAAAGATACTGATAGTTGCCGGAGAAAATGAATATGAAAAGATCCTGAAAATATTGCGGTCTCATCCGTATGGTGAAAAAGCAGCTTTGATCGGTGAAGTAACCGCCCTGCATAAAGGGAATGTCATCTTAAACACAACCAGCGGGGGGAAAAGAATACTTGACATACCTTCCGGCGTTCAGCTCCCGAGGATTTGCTGAAATATTTCTTAAAACTTAAATCCGAATTTTATTTCCAGACGGTTGTAGTAGTTTTTATATGTGTATAATATATCATTGTAATTCTGCTGTTTATAGCTTGTCTGGGCATAACGGTAGGCAAATGAAAGGTATGTTTCCAGATCCTCTTTTGCCCATGATATACCTGTTCCAACAGCCAGGGAGATCCCGCCTTTGTAATCCTTTGCATGGTAATACTGGTTATAAGGATCACTCTCATCATTGCCTCCGGTATGGATCAGAGCCCCGCTCCTGAAGAAGATGAACGGAGCGGTTTTCTTTTCGTTGAGCAGCCGTTTATATTCAAGATACAATGGCGAAAAAGTCGAACCCATGAACTCAATCCCCGATCCGATACCAAGGATATGTTTTGTCATAGTAGTGTAATTCAAAATTACGTTGAAACTGAATGGAGCATCAAATTCGCTGTTCTGTGAGCCGATCAGCAGTCCCGTTTCAACGGCAAAACCGGCGCCGCTTGTTTTCCTTCCTTCAAAACGGGGTGACTCCTTTAAGAATTTGTCTACTTCATCGGATGAATAATTGAAAAGGCTTCCGTCAGATGTCTGGATTTTATATCTGTTCTCAGATATTTCCAATAATTTCCCATAGATAACACTTCCGTTCTTAAGATACAGTGCATCTTTTGTCTTTTGTGCTGACAGCGGTAATATTATTGTAGTCAGCATGATAAGTAATATCAGATTTTTTTTCATAAGTAAATCAGGTTACAGGTTAATAGTTTTGCATGATTTTTGATTGAGCATATATAGCTAAATCTAAACCTAATGAAAACAAAAATCATTCCAATTATTTCAATATTGTCAATAGTCACAATATTATTTTCTTCCTGCGAAGATTCAACATACAGGGAATATAAGGGCAATGCACCTGTATATATGAGTTACTCTGACCTGCGGGAAGCTGTGGAAATCCGGCAGAATGTCGATCTTGAAAATCCCGGGAAGATCTATTATAAAGATAATTACATATTCATTGTTGAAGAATTAAAAGGGATTCATGTTTTTGATAATACCGATCCTTCCTCTCCGGTTAAAAAAGCATTTGTAACCCTCCCGGGTGTGGTTGACATCTCCATTTCCGGATATATTCTATATGCCGACAGCTTTGTGGATCTCGTAATTCTTGATGTCCAGAATATAGATAATATTCATGAGGTAGCAAGGGTGAGGGATATCCTTCCGTACACTGTACCCCCCACTGACAATGAATATCCAATGGCTTACGTCGACGAAGAGAGAGGTGTAGTCATCGAATGGGAAGTTAAGACAATAAGAGAAAAAATATATAATGAGCCTTATCCATGGCCAATTTATTATAAAGGCGGTATAATGTTCCTGGATGCAGCAAATTCTTCAGGTGCTTCATCCGGAGTAAGTGGCAGCGGAACCGGATTCGGCGGGTCGATGGCCAGATTCGGGATCAAGGATAAAGCCCTTTATATTGTGGATCAGAACGCCCTTAAAGTATTTGATATCTCAAATAAAACAAATCCCATCAAGGTGACTGACTTTTATCCGGGATGGAATATCGAGACAATGTTCCTTTCAGGTGACAATATGTTCCTGGGTACTACAACCGGTATGATAATTTATGATATCTCAATTCCGCTGGTTCCAACGTCAAGGGTCTTCTTCAACCATGCCAGGAGTTGTGATCCGGTAATCGTCGATGACACGCTGGCTTATGTAACCTTACGGTCGGGTACTACCTGCGGGGGAACAGTGAACTGCCTTGATGTTGTC
>Ga0154631_1162_pt1 | contig 10235 bp, 9 predicted proteins | sample Rifle2008BG13ft_FD_116060 | JGI IMG/M metagenome (GOLD analysis project Ga0154631, IMG submission 116060) | Bacteroidetes bacterium RBG_13_42_15 | reverse complement strand
TTTTTCGGAGGTCTGATGGAGTTGTTTCAATCAGTTACTCCGGACCGGAAAGCGGATATTCTTGATATTATGTTTAATTCTGCGGGAACTGCCACAGCAGTCTGTATATGGTTATTTTATAAACCATACTATAAAGACCAAATCAGATAAACATATTTTCCGAATCGTGTACTGTTTTTACCAGCTCGGCGATTGTTTTGTTTTTGAATAAATTTATCAATTCCGTCCTGATTTTGGAATAATCGTCATGTATCGGGCATGTCTTTTTATTTCGCCTGACCTCAGCACATGATCCGTCGTGGATAATGCAGTTTTTAAGAAAACCCTCACCGTCTATTATTTTTATAATCTCCAGTAATGTTATTGATTCAGGTTTTTTAAAAAGTGAAAATCCACCGTTTGGTCCCTTTGTTGAGCTAAGAATTTTTTTTTTCGCGAGTTGCTGGAGTATCTTTGCCAGGAAAGGTGTTGGCAGTTCCAGATCTTTGGATATTTCTTTTATGCCAAGATTACTTTTTTCCGGATAACGGCTGGCAAGGTAAATAACAGCTCTGATCCCGTATCTGCAGGAATTTGAAAGCATTTTAATACATTTTTAATGGGATCTTATCTATTCGCCTCTTATGCCGGCCACCATCAAACTCTGTTTCCAGAAATGTTCTCACTATCAGGCAGGCTTCCGATTCATTTATAAATCTGGCTGGCAATGCGCATATGTTTGCATCATTATGTGCCCTGGCCAGACGGCTTATCTCTTCATTCCAGCATAAGGCACTTCGTATACCCTGATACTTGTTAACTGTCATGTTCATTCCATTCCCTGTTCCGCAAATTGAAATTCCAAAATCAAATTCCCTGCTGGATACAGCTTTTGCCAGCGGGTGACCAAAATCAGCATAATCGTCGGTTTCTTCATACTGAAAACAGCCCAGATCTTTCAAAATGACATTTCTTTGAATTAGAAATTTCATAATTATATCTTTCAGATAATAACCAGCATGATCGCATACTATTGCAATTTTCTTGTTTTTCACCTGCTTAAACTTAGATCGATCCTAATTATTTGCAAATTAACATAATTGATCTGTTAAAAGAAAATAATAATCTTTTATCTTTTATTCTGATATTATAAAATAACACATTTTATGGTTAATTGTTTGTCAATAACATGCTTTTAAAATATCATATGTTCCAAATTATCAACTAAAGGTGATGCTTTTGCGGGAATTTGAAATTTCTTTAAAAAGTTATAATTAAATAAAGTCAAACTATAAACCTTAAATAAACACTAAAACATATACTTTTGTCCGGATACTACTATCAGTAACCGGAATTTAACAGTTGTTGATTATTTTACTAATTGACTGATTGTCAAAAATGGTATGTTTTTTGAATTGTTGAAAAAGTGTTTACCTGGTATTAATTATTTAAATTGAAAGGTAAATCTGTTTTTTATTTCAACAGAATTAACACGATATTATAAGTATTAATAATAATTAAAATTTTTATTGTTTATAATAATAATGATATCAGTACTGATAATTATGCCGGAATATTGTTTTTGAGTAGTATTTTTGATGTGAAACCCCGGCATTAATGCCGGGGTTATAGAACGACGATAGAGAAGGGCTTTAGCCCTTAAACTTGATTAATAACGAGACACATTCCAAATGAATGAAAAGGATCATTCATATTATATTTCTGAGATCAAAAGGCTGAAGAAGAACAAGAATGCAATAATCCTTGCTCATTATTATCAGACGGGAGATATACAGGACATTGCGGATTTTGTTGGTGACAGCCTTGCCCTTTCACAGAAGGCTGCTTCAAACAATGCTGATATTATTCTTTTTGCAGGTGTGAGGTTTATGGCTGAGACAGCAAAAATACTTTCACCGGAAAAGAGAGTCCTGCTTCCCGATATGAATGCTGGTTGTTCTCTGGCTGATTCATGCAAAGCTGAAGACTTCAGAAAATTCATTGAAGAAAATCCGGGAAGGATAATTGTGACATATGTCAATACTAATATTGATATTAAGGTATTGTCTGATATTATTTGTACTTCATCAAATGCTGTTGAGATAATAGAATCACTTCCGGCTGGAGAGAAGATAATTTTTGGTCCCGACAGGAACCTGGGAAATTATATACTTAACAAGACCGGAAGGGATATAAAAGTGTGGAATGGAGCATGTCATGTTCATGAAGAGTTTTCTCTGGAAGCGATTCTGAAGCTGAAAAAGGAATATCCGGAAGCTAAAATTATAGTTCATCCTGAGTGTGAACTGCCAATCAGGATAGTTGCTGATTTCATAGGTTCAACCTCAGCACTGCTTCAGTTTACAAAAAAAGATGATTCAGGAACATATATTGTCGGGACGGAACCTGGCATAATACATCAGATGAGGAAAGCAAATCCTTTGAAAAAATATATTCCGGCACCACCAAAAGATTCAACATGCGGTTGCAGTGAATGCAATTTCATGAAGCTGATCTCCTTTGAAAAAATATATTCCGGCACCACCAAAAGATTCAACATGCGGTTGCAGTGAATGCAATTTCATGAAGCTGATCACTATTGAAAAAATATTCAAATGTCTCAGAGATGAAAAACCTGAGATCCTGATTGATTCTGAAATACTTAATAAAGCCAGAAGGCCAATAATGAGAATGATGGAAATATCTGAAAAACTTGGTCTTTAAAAAATGAAAAAAGCATTTATCACAATTATATTTTTGCTGACAGGGATCCTTATTTTCGGACAAACAGAAAATAACCTGCAGGATGGCTATCAGGTCTTTAAATATCCTAACGGGACAATTTCGAGCGAAGGTTTGTTCAGGAACGGAAAACCTGAAGGTTACTGGAAAAGCTATTATGTAACCGGGATAAAAAAATCGGAAGGAAAATATACAAATTTTCAGCTCGACAGCATTTGGGTATTCTTTGACCAGACAGGAGATACAATTAAAAAGATAAATTATCTGTTCGGTAAAAGAAACGGATATTCATTTGAATATAAAAAAGCCCCGGCAGAAGGCCTTTATGTATATTCTAAAGAACTTTTTGCCGGTGACAAAAAAGAGGGTACGGCATATTTCTATTTTCCTGATGGTAAAGTTCAGCAGACATTATCATACAGCAACGGGAAAAAGGAAGGATTATCAAAAGAATATGACAAAAACGGAACAGTTTTAACATTACTTGAATATAATAACGATTTTCTGATAGGCAGGGAAAGGATTAACAGGACCGACAACAAAAAGCTTAAACAGGGTGTATGGAAGGAATTCTATCCTACCGGAAGTGTAAGAACTGAAAAAAACTTTAAAGATGACCAGCTCCATGGTTATTATAAAGAATATGATAACCGCGGAATTCCTGTTCTTACCATGCTCTATGATAATGGTTCAATTGTAAAGTCGAAGGTGGAAGATGAACCGGATATTGAAATGGAAAACAGATATGATAAAAATAACAAACTGATTTACAGCGGACCTTTCAGAAATAAAATTCCTGTGGGTGTCCACAGGGAATTTGGTGCTGATGGAAAGGTCATCAACGCGTATGTTTATAATGATAACGGGCTGCTTCTGTCGGAAGGTATTGTTGATGAAGGTGGTAACCGCAACGGAAAATGGAAGGATCTGTATCCTGACAGTAAAGTACAGGCTGAAGGTCAATACTCTGATAACAGGCGTTCCGGAGTCTGGAAATTTTATAATAGCGCAGGCAAAATGGAACAGACCGGGTCATATAACAACGGACGTCCTGACGGATTATGGAAATGGTATTATGAAAACGGAACGTTACTGAGGGAAGAAGAGTACTTTCAGGGGCAACGCGACGGAACCTATACAGAATATTCGCCTGCAGGAGAAATTATTGCCCAGGGTCAGTTCATAGACGGAGAAAAAAACGGAGACTGGAAATATAAGTCTGGAGACAATACAGAAGAAGGTAATTATATAGTCGGATTACGCGACGGGCTGTGGAAATCCTATTATACCGATGGAAAAATAAAATTCAAAGGGACCTATATTCAGGGAAATCCCGATGGTCAGCTTACATATTATTATGAAAACGGACGACCAAGGGAGGAACAATTCTACCGTATGGGGATCAGGCAAAAGACCTGGAAAAAGTACGATGAGCAAGGAATTCCTGTGCTTTCAATAACTTATAAAGATGATGTTGAAACCAGTATTAACGGAGTTAAAATAAATCTTCCGGAAAGTGATGTAAAACTTATTAAATAACCTTATGGAAGACAATTTCAACATCAGGAAAGAAGATATTACGACCAGCGACAAAGAATTCGAAAAGCAGCTCCGTCCGCTTAGCTTTGATGACTTTAAAGGACAGGAGCAGATAATAGATAACCTGAACGTATTTGTTACTGCCGCAAAACGAAGAAAAGAATCTCTTGATCATGTTCTGCTTCATGGTCCTCCGGGTCTTGGAAAAACAACTCTTGCCGCAATTATATCAAACGAGCTTCAGGTAAATCTCAGAGTCACTTCCGGTCCTGTTCTTGATAAACCGGGAGATCTTGCCGGCCTGCTTACAAACCTTCAGGAAGGAGATGTTCTGTTTATTGACGAAATTCACAGGCTGAGTCCCGTTGTTGAGGAATATCTTTATTCAGCAATGGAAGATTTCCAGATTGACATTATGCTTGATAAAGGTCCGAGTGCACGATCGGTTCAGCTTACTCTTAATAATTTCACACTTATTGGGGCAACAACACGCTCAGGATTGCTCACAAGCCCGCTGAGAGCAAGATTTGGCATCACTTTTCACCTCGAGTATTACGATCATGATGTTCTTACCGGTATAGTAAAAAGATCGGCAGGTATACTTAATGTAAAAATTGACGACAATGCGGCTGTAGAGATAGCAAAACGAAGCAGGGGAACACCAAGAATAGCAAATGCGATTCTGAGAAGGATCAGGGATTTTGCACAGGTAAGAGGTTCAGGCAAAGTTGATCTTGAAATAACCAGGTACGGGCTTAAGGCATTGAATATCGACCAGCACGGACTTGATGAAATGGATAACAGGATCCTGTCGGCTATTATTGATAAATTTGGCGGCGGGCCGGTAGGCCTGAACACCATATCAACAGCGGTGGGAGAGGAAAGCGGGACCATTGAGGAAGTGTATGAGCCGTTCCTTATAAAAGAAGGTTATCTCAAGCGTACACCAAGGGGGCGTGAAGCAACAGAACATGCATACCGGCATTTGGGAAAGCAATTCGGACGTGACCTCAATAATACACTTTTTTGATTTAAGTCAAACCACCTGAAGTAAAGACTAAGTCCTGGTCAGAACATTACTTATTTTCTCCAGCCCTTTCTTATTAAGGATCTTGATTTTTCTGCCATTAAGCTCAACAAGCTTATCAGATTTAAATTCCGACAGTAATCTTATGACAGATTCAGTTGCTGTTCCGACAATATTTGCCAGCTCTTCCCTTGTAAGGGAGATCTTTAGATAATTCTGTTCATCAAGACTGAAATCATTTACAAGCAGTAATAGTATTTCGGCCAGTCTTTCCCTGACTGTTTTCTGGGCAATGTCGGTAATAAAGGAATTTGCCTCTCCAAGCTCATGGCACGCCAGTTTCAACAGTTCAAGGGCATATGACGAATTGGTTTTTATAAATGAAATAAGTATTTCAGAGGGAATAAAGCAAACCTGACAATCTTCGATCACTTTGGCAGAAGTACAGGCGACTTCATTGCTGAGGACACTCCGGTAGGCAATAATTTCACCTGCCTTCGCAAACCGGATTATCTGTTCTTTGCCGTCAAATCCAGTCTTATATACTTTAATAATCCCGCTGTGGATACAATAAAAACCGCTTATCCGGTTTCCTTCCTGGTACAGTATATCACCCCGCTTATACTGCCTGAAATCCTTTTCGAAGTTGATCATTTCAACTTCTTCGGCAGTCAGATGTTTGAATATTGAACCTGTTTCAAGTGCACATTTTTCACATAACGGAACATGTGTATCATGCTGTTTCATTTTTCATCCGGTTACATTAAGATTAATAACAGTACCCTTAAATAAATGTTCAAAGCAATCTATAGGGCTGTCTTAAACTGATCAAGGAATCTGAGATCGTTTTCAAAGTAAAGACGCAGATCATTAACCTGGTATTTAAGCATGGCGGCACGTTCTATACCCATACCGAAAGCAAATCCTGTATATTTTTTACTGTCAATATTGCAGGCTTCAAGCACATTTGGATGGACCATGCCACACCCCAGGACTTCAAGCCAACCCGTATATTTGCAAACGTTACAACCTTTGCCTCCGCAGATCCTGCAGCTTACGTCCATTTCCGCTGAAGGTTCTGTAAAAGGAAAATATGAAGGACGAAGACGTATCCGGGTTTCTTTGCCGTAGAGTTCCCTGGCGAAGAACAACAGTGTCTGCTTGAGATCCGCAAAAGAGACATTTTCATCAATATATAATCCTTCAATCTGATGGAATATGCAATGTGCCCTGGCAGATATTGCTTCATTCCTGAAAACCCTTCCGGGAGAAATTGTACGTATCGGAGGCTTCTGGTTATGCATTACTCTTACCTGAACAGAAGAAGTGTGCGTCCGCAGTAAAATATCATCAGGGTTAGAGTCTTCCCCTGAGTTCCTGAAGATATAAAAAGTATCCTGCATGTCACGGGCAGGATGCTCAGGGGCAAAATTGAGCTTTGTAAATACATGATTATCATCTTCAATTTCAGGTCCTTCAGACACAACAAATCCGATTCTTGAAAAAATATCAATAATCTCTTTTCTGACTATTGAAATAGGATGACGCGATCCTGAAGGGTAAGGAAATGCAGGTTTTGTCAGATCGTTTTCAATAACTGTATCTTCTCCTGTGCCGAGCTCTTTCCTTAATGTATTGTATCTGTCCTGGATACTCTGCTTCAGCTCATTGAGCTTCTGACCCACATTCCTCTTTTGCTCTGCCGGAATATTTCTGAACTCCTCGAACATTTCCGTTATCAATCCCCTTTTGCTGAGATATTTAAGACGGAACAATTCGAGATCCCCGGATGTGGTAATTTTTATCGAATTGATCTCCTCGAGGAGACTTTGTATTTTATTAATCATCATTTTATCCTTTATGATCAGTTGATCGTTATCTGCTGACCAGTTTCATTGTAATTATTTTAACATCATTTAAAGGTTTATCAGCCTGATTGGTCTGCACAGAGGCTATGGCGTCGACTGTTTCAAGTCCTTCAATTACTTCACCGAAAACTGTATAAGTACCATCCAGTCGTGGAGTGCCTCCTGCATTCAGGTATGAGTTGATCTGTTCGTCAGAGAATTTGAAATCTTCATGGGTAGTCAGGTAATCAAACATTTTCATCGAAGCACGCTCCTGGATCTCACTTTCCTGAAGAGGTTTTCCCGATAGCCTGGCACTGTCGGCTACCTCCTTTATGAGACTGCTGAAAAGTGACTGTTTGATATTACTGTTAATCCTGTCCTCAGTGGTTTTCAGTTCAGCATCGGAGTATTTTTTGCCCTGTACAATATAAAATTGTGTTCCTGAAGACCTCATTTCAGGATTTACATCATTACCCTGACGGGCTGCAGCAAGAGCGGCTTTTTTATGATAATATTCTTTGCGAAATTCAGCTGGAATTGTATATGTGCTGAGGGTGTCAAGCTGTTCTTTCGTCAGGCCTGTCCTGGTTAACGGATCTCCTGCCTGAATCATGAAATCCTTTATTACGCGGTGAAATGAAATGCCGTCATAAAAACCCGATTTGACAAGTTTAATGAAATTATCCCGGTGAATCGGAGTATTATCATAAAGCTTTATTTTGATTTCACCCGAGGTGGTTTTTATTAACACGACAGCATTCTCAGTTCCGCCCGGGGCAGTACATGACATAAAAAGGAAAACAAATGACAGCAGGAAAAAGCGCTTGAAAACTGTGTTCATGAAAATTGAATTTTGGTTAATAACGTTCTACAAATCTGATGGCAAAGATATTTAACTTTGGACGATACTTGGCAAAATTAATTTTCTAATTGAGCGATTTTAAGGCAAACTTTATTAAACAATGCCAGATTGCTCTGTTAGAGCTATATTTGCCGTCAGATTTTTAAGATGAAGGAAGTCAGAAAACTCGCTGGTCAGACATTAGTCTATGGTCTGGGAACCATAATTCCACGATTCATGAACTATGCGGTGATGACACCTTTCTATACAAGGATCTTCTATAAGGAACTTGGTCAGTATGGTGTCATAACGGAGCTGTATGCCTGGATGGCGATGCTTCTTGTGGTGCTGACATACGGAATGGAAACAGGATTTTTCAGGTTTTCACAAAACAGGGAGGATGCGGATAAAGTATATAGCACTGCACTTGTCAGCCTTCTTGTAACTTCTGTTTTATTCATTGTTCTTGTAAATGTGTTTATTGCTCCGGTATCTGCACTTATGGATTACAGGAACAATCATGACTATATCAGAATGTTTGCAGGGATTGTTGCAATTGATGCTTTCACCGCCATTCCTTTTGCCAGACTGAGGAGGGAAAACAGACCTGTAATTTTCAGCACTATAAAAATCATAAATGTTTTTATTACAATCGGATTGGTAGTATTTCTGCTTAAAGTAGCTCCGGGTATCTGGGAAAAAAGCACCGGCTGGTTCAGGAATGTCTACAATCCTGATTATAAAGTCGGATATGTTTTCGTTGCCAACCTGGTTTCAAGCGGTTGTACGCTGATCATACTTTTACCCTATATCCTTGGGATTAAGTTCAGGTTCGATACAGGATTGTGGTACAGGATGATAAGTTATTCATTTCCTCTTTTGCTGGCCGGGTTGAGCGGAACAATAAATGATGTTCTTGATAAAGTGATACTGAGGCGCATGATAGGCGAAGCAGATGGTCTTGCAATTGTGGGGAAGTATGGCGCCGGCTATAAAATAGGAGTTCTGATGGCTCTTTTTATTCAGATGTTCAGGTTTGCCGCGGAACCATTCTTTTTTGAAAGGGCCAGGCATTCTGATGCACGACAGACCTATGCTGAAGTAATGAAGTACTTTATTATCATTATGCTCGCTGTATTTCTGTTCATAAACCTTTATATTTCAGGGTTTAAATATATTATAGCTTTTACTTACAGGGAGGCAATTATTGTTGTTCCGGTTATCAGCATGGCATACCTTCTTTATGGTATCTATGTAAATCACAGCATCTGGTATAAGATTAATGATATGACAATATTTGCAGTGTATATTACATTTGCAGGGGCTGTCATAACGGTGCTTATAAATGTTTTATTGATACCTGTTTACGGATATATGGCTTCAGCCTGGGCTCATATCGCATCCTATGGAAGCATGATAGTTTTATCTTTTATTCTTGCAAATAAAAGGTATAAGGTTGATTATAATATGAAACAGTTTATACCGTATTTCCTTATGGCAGTTATCATGGTTGCTTTCAGCCGTTATTTTAAATATCCGGGGCTTGCAGCCGAACTCCTGATAAATACATTATTTATAATTATTTTTATCGGATACGCACAGTATAAGGACAGGATATTGAATGTATTTTTCAGCAAAACAGGAACGAACCGAATGGATAGCCGTTGAAGAACTTTTAAAGACAGTAAGAGGAACAAGAGGTTTTGACCAAACAGGAAAACATTAAGGATGAAATCAATAAAATATCTGGCATTTATAGTATTTGCAGGATTGGCAATAGCATCCTGCAGTAATAAACTTGTCCCCGGTCTGAAACCGGGGAAAACAGGCAAAGAATATGATCTGGCTTCGTTCAATTACCGTTATGTGGAAGCTGTTAAACAAAAACTAATGGGAAATCTGGGAGACGCATTGAAATATTTTGAACAATGTGTGCTTATTAACCCTGAAAGTGATGCGTCATATTATCAGATGGCTCAGATCGTTTTGAGTAACGGCGACCTTACTAACGGCAAAAAATATATCAAAAAAGCAAATGAAATTCAGCCCGGCAATCTTTGGTACAATATGCTGGTTGCAGGCATTTACCATCAGCAGAATAACATTGACAGTGCAATTATGTGTTATGAAAAGGCAGCTGAGGCTTACCCGGAAAAGGAAGATCTGCAGATTTCACTTGCCCGGTTGTATACACAGAATAAGAATTACACAAAAGCAAGAAATATCCTGGACAGATTTGATGCGAAGTATGGAGTAA
>Ga0154631_1006_pt7 | contig 10271 bp, 7 predicted proteins | sample Rifle2008BG13ft_FD_116060 | JGI IMG/M metagenome (GOLD analysis project Ga0154631, IMG submission 116060) | Bacteroidetes bacterium RBG_13_42_15 | reverse complement strand
CCTGTATAAATCCTTAATCTCAGACTTTTTAAGGAAACCCTAATTAATTTTTAACTTTATAAAAATTTAAATTATTAAACAGGCGGTCTAATTTTTTCTGACAGATTTGGCTGTAGAATTATGTTTTTTCTAACAATAAACAGCCTAAGAATACACTAAGAAATTTAATTTTTTTCCTTATGAAATAAAGCAGTGTAAATTTCAAAGAATATTATAATTTGACATCTATATGAAAGGAAACAAAATCATTTTAACTTCACCATCCATCTCCAAGATCAAAGTGTTTAACAAAATTGCAGAAATTGGATTGCGGAGGTATTATATTCATGCACTAAAATAAAGAGATTAATCAGATAAAAGGAAGAAACAGCATGTTCAGATTCACAACTATATTTAGAATTATCTCTATTTTTATCCTGGTGAGTAGTGGTTTTTCCAGATCTGATTCCTTCCCAGTTTCGAATGGAAATGATGATACCAAATGGGATGATTTAACTCACTGGCATTTCCGTGATTATCATCCATTTGTTGAGGGAAATTATGGTCTGGGTATTCCCCGTCAAAAACAATTTGCAGCAGATTTTGAAAATTATGGTTTACTGGAGTTTAAATTAGGATATAGTCACAATGTGATCTACCGGGATTTTATACTGGATATGGATGAACGATATTTTTTTGGATCTTTCTCCAATCAGGAACAGGATTGGTTAGATCCCGAAGCGGATATTGAAAAGGTACAAACCGAAATGATCCGCTTTGGTCTTGGGAATCGTTTAGGATATGGTTATAAATTAAATTTCTTATCCGTGTTACCCTTTCAACAAAGTCAGTTTACTTACACTAAATTGAGTTCTAAACGTCCGGAAGCTCTTTCTCCAAATGATCTTGGGATTCTAGAACGGTACGAAGGTTCCTATCGTTTTGGTATTTCAACTGAAGGTGGTGTTAAAATTGAGTTCTTCAAGTCATTGGCATTCATCAGTGGCTTTGAAACTGGGGTAATTTATCCAAGGGTGGTCTTTTTCCGCTGGTTGGGTGGTATGTTGATTCAGTCTTTCATTGTTGAAGGAATTTCCCGTTTTGCAGAAGAGATTGTAGATCATTCCCCTGCTTTAGGTCCATTGTTCTCTGCCATTTTGCGAAATGGAGCTGCGTACGGGATATATCTTGGCATGCGGGACAAGATGAACTGGCCATTTAATTCCGAAAAGCCCATTACTTTGGAGACTTTTAAAGCCGGAATATCCATAACCTTTTAGAGGACAACTCTATAAATTTCGGGCAGAACAAATAATGCTAAATAAGTAAAAGTACGTATGGTATGCCAAGAATCCCTCCTAAGTTTTTAATATTATTTTTTCTTTTTCTCATCTATTCTTGTTTGATTGGGGGTACTCAAAAACAGGATTATCCCTCCGAAACCAAGCAGATATTTGTCAAAGAGGGAGACGTGGTGATTTTACCAGATACGGTTTTGGCAGTTACCAGAGATACGGTATTATATCTCCCATCTGGTGCTAAATACCAAATCAAAGAGATATCCGCCAGCCGGTTTCAGGCTTTTTATATTTCATTAAAAAATCGGGCAAGGAAAAATAAATTAGCACACGCTTTATATGATGCTGTTATAGTCAAAAGATCACCATTCCTGCTTGATTCCCTTGATTTTTTCAAAAGCGAAGATGCTTTTAGGATTTATGTGGGGAAAATTATCGGGAGCATCCGTCTGAAAAAAGTGAAACTGCTTGCAGGCTCGGTGCAGGACACCCTGTGGATAGATGAATCAGGCTTTTCAAATCTATTGAATAATCTTCATGTTCAAACCCGCCAGAATGTGCTCCGAGGCAACCTCCTGTTTAAGGTCGGAGATCAACTGGATCCATTTGTTTTAGCAGATAATGAGAGGATCCTGCGTTCACTTCCTTACATCGAGGAAGCAAAGATTTATGTCAAACCCCGAATAACCAGTCATGATACGGTTGATGTCATTGTGGCGACTAAAGATCTTTTTTCGATTGGAATTTCGGCCACCATTGTAACAGCTGACCGTTTTAGAGAGTCATTATTCGAGAGAAATCTCTTGGGTTCTGGCACCGAATTAAGGTATACTTTTTTCTATGACCGACCGGCTTCTCCTCCGGCGGGACACGAAATAAAGTACAGTGTGACCAATATTAGGGGCACATTTATTTCGGGATTTCTCCGTTATGTCAAATCTTTTGAAGGAGAGTATAAACAAATTGGATTCGAAAAACAATTTTTAACTCCCCAGACCAAATGGGGCGGTGCGTTCGATGTAGATTATGCTTCGGCCTTTAACAGAATGCAGCTGGATAGTATCCTGCAAGATGTTTACTATAGCTATGATTATCATGATTTCTGGCTTGGACGGGCCTTTCAGGTTGGCGGGGAAAAAAGCCGCCAGAACCTGGTTTTTGCTACCCGCTTTCGGGATGATGACTTTAAAAACCGACCTTATGTTTCAGCGGACAGTAATTATTTTTTTCATGACCGGCAATTATGGCTGGGAGCTGTTACTTTTCGGGAATTAAATTATTTTCAGAGCAGTATGATTCTCTCATTCGGAGAAATTGAGGATGTGCCGGTGGGTTATCGCTGGCAGCTGACGGCAGGCTGGCAAAAAGAAGAATTTAAAAATAAACCCTACCTGGGTTTGGAGTTGACCTCTGCGAAGTTGATTGAGGATTTCGGTTACTTAGGGGCAGGTATGAATTTAGGAGGATTTTTATATGATAAAAAATTACGACAGGGAGTTTTAAACTTGAACATGGCTTATTACTCTCCACTCATTCACCTGGGTAAATATCGTCTTCGAAATTTGCTATTCGCTGATTGGATCCATGGTTTCAATCGACTTCCCGGTGAATCTATTCAATTGAAGAATGATATCAGGAGTCTTCCCTTAGATGATCTTTCTGGCGCCAGTGAATTAGTTATAAACCTGGAGAACGTGGCTTTTACACCCTGGAATATTCTGGGATTCAGATTCGCATTTTTTACCTTCGGAGATATAGGTTTCTCATCAACAGACTCTAAACTTTTTACCCGAAGTGATCTTTATAGTTCTATAGGATTGGGCTGCCGCATCCGAAATGAAAGTCTGGTGTTTAATACTCTGGAGCTTAGTCTGGCCTATTTCCCAAGGACTACCGGTGATTTTAGTCATTGGAAATTTGACCTCTCTTCTAAATCCGCGGTTTTTTTTAGAAATATTCAATCATCGCGACCAGAAATTATTGAATATGAATAAAAATAATACCAGCTGGTCGGCAAGATAATGGAGGTTTTTATTTCGACTGGCCGAGTTAATTCTCAAATTCGGGCCAAAGCCTGTGAATATTAGATCCTTCGCGTTCTTAGTCCGGAGCCAGAGATGGTGAAATAGAATATTTTTTAGGATTCAGTCTTTTCAATATATTTTTAAAATTTTGCATGTAAGTTCTGAATTCAATTTTAAAATTTTAAACAATAGCAAGTCGCCTTTACCTCCAGATATAAATGAGTTTATTATAGTGATCATTTTAAACATATATTCTGATATGAAACGGCTCATTACCATCACCCTCTTGATTTTATTTTTTAGTCTCCCTGAAGTGTTTGCTTCATCTGGTACAGACAGCACGCAGGCGCTGGAAAAAATTGAGATCATCAAATCCCGCCATGGTCGAATCCTGGTATTCCCTTATGTGTTTTACACTCCAGAAACGGCCCTGGCCTTCGGGGTAGGGGGAATTGTTACTTTCTACACCTCGGAATATTGGGGTCTACGGCCATCGAAATTATCTCTCTCTGGTTATTATTCAACCAATGAGCAGTACAAGTTTACCCTGACTCCTCAGGTCTACCTGATGCGTAATCAGCTTTTCCTTTCCATGGATTTGATTTACGGTTATTTTGTGGAGAGATTTTACAGCATTGGGAATAATACTCCCGACACAGGTAAAGAAGAATATACGGCTGATTCCTGGGGCGCCACTGTGACTGTACAATTGCCGCCTCTTATTATCACCAAAAGTACTAATAATAAGATTGGACTAATTTTTGATTTTCTGGATTATCGAATTGACAGTTTTAAAGATAATCCCTACCTCCTTAATGATAAATTACCCGGTCGACGGGGTGGAGTGAATTCGGGTTTGGGATTGAGCTGGGTATGGGATAATCGAGATAATATTTTTTATCCTGCCCACGGTATGTTCCACCAGATCACCTCCATATTCTATTTTAAAGGAATTAGCAGTGATTATGTTTTTAATCGTTATAAAGTTGATCTCCGTCAATACCTGGCGGTTGCTTCCTCTCATATTCTGGCCATTCAACTATTTGCCAGTGTAATCCAAAATTCTGTGCCATTTTATTCATTGTCAAAATTGGGCGGTCAACAAATCATGCGCGGATATTATGAAGGCCGCTACCGTGACCATAATCTCCTGGCAGGCCAGGTAGAATATCGCATCCATCTCTGGCACCGATTTGGAATTGTTGCTTTTGGAGGACTGGGAGAGGTGGCTGATAAATTTCGTGACTTCCACCTGGCTGCCCTGAAACCTTCAGCCGGTTTTGGTTTCCGTTTCTTATTCTCAAAAGAGGAAAAGGTCAATCTGCGGGCAGATATAGGATTTGGCAAAAATACTAATGGGATATATTTTGGGATTGAAGAAGCTTTTTAACTTTCCCCCTCTAGGTCTTACAGGAAATGGAAAATTTCTATCAAATTGATCACGGATGTATAAAATAATACAGCCGCTTATTTCAGGAAGTATCGCATAGCAATTCAGTCCAAATAATTATACCGCTTTTTAGCTGGCCAGCGGTTCAAGATTTGTTAGATAAGCACCGAAACGAATACTTGGCTCAGTAGGATCGGTACCATTTTGAGATAGGACCGGCTTGGAAATTTGTGCCATCAGGTCGGTTAAGACGAAAAATAGAAATATTGTCCGTATGTTTTTTTCCTGGCTTGAAATTTTCACGAATATAACAGGATAATCGACCGAGGTTCCGTCAAATATATTTTTTCTGTAATTGCAACTGCTTTATCGATTTCACTAAAATCATCCGGTGATTTCAGGGAGGTATCAACAATCCGCTGCCACTTTTTCTTACCGGGCAATACCGGAAGTTCAAATTCCAGGGATTCCCAGTAGGCATTGACGATCAGATGCAAACGTTCATCCATTTTGGGATGAATCATGGTCAGGGCCAGACTGTGCGAATCCCAGTTCCAGTCCGGTTTGTTCAGCCGAACCCCGTGCCACAATACATACGGCTGTTCACTATTTTTTTGGGTGATCAGAAAATGTTCTTCCGACAAAAGACTGCGGGATTGAGCAAAGGAGATCAGTCCACGGGTAAAGCGGAGTAATCCGGCATTTTTTTCCAGGAGGCTCCAATCGAACCAGCTGAGTTCATTGTTCTGGCAATAAGCATTATTGTTTCCCTGCTGGGTGCGCCGGATCTCATCACCCATCAATAGCATGGGAGTTCCCTGTGAAACAACCAGCAAGGTGAGATGATTTTTAATCTGTGTTAAACGGAGTTTCTCAATCTCCGGATTGCTGGTTGGTCCTTCACTGCCACAATTCCAGCTGAAATTTTCATCAGCGTCATCGCGATTTTTTTCCAGATTCTTTTCATTATGCTTGATGTTATACGATACCAGGTCATTCAGAGTAAATCCATCATGACAGCTTACGAAGTTGATGCTGCGATTGGGCTCCCGCTGGGGATCAGGGTAAATATCCGGACTTCCTGAAATCCGGTTAGCCAGATGCTTTACCATTTCGTTGTCTCCCCGCAGGAAACGCCGCACATCATCACGAAAGTGTCCGTTCCACTCGGCCCAGCGGTCACCGATGAAAGATCCCACCTGATAAAGACCAGCGGCATCCCAGGCCTCAGCAATAATTTTAGCGCCGGCCAGTTCCGGAGCAGATTCAATGGCCCATAACAGGGGCGGATTTTTTAAAGGTTCACCGGTTTCACTGCGGCTCAATACCGATGCCAGATCAAAGCGGAAACCGTCGATGTGCATCTCCTGCACCCAATAGCGCAGGCAATCCAGGATCATCCGGCGAACCACCGAGTGATTGCCATTTATCGAATTCCCGGTTCCGGTATAATTCGCATAATGAGCCCGGTTTTTATCCAGGATGTAATACGCTTCGTTTTCTAATCCTCTCAAAGAGAGGGTAGGACCCTGATGATCTCCCTCGGCGGTATGATTGAAGACCACATCCAGGATCACTTCAATGCCGGCCTGATGGAACGTTTTTACCATGTTGCGGAATTCATTCAATGGTCCCAGGGAACTCTTATCCGAGCTGTAACCGCAATGGGGAGCAAAGAAACCGATCGGATTGTATCCCCAGTAGTTTTTTAACGGAGGACTGACATCCTGCTCATCAAATTGCTGAACCGGCAGCAATTCTACTGCTGTAATACCAAGATCCAACAGGTAGGGAATTTTTTCAATCAATCCGGCATAAGTACCGCGTTTGTTAACTGGCAATCCGGAGTTTGGATGACGGGTAAAACCTGCCACATGCAGTTCATAAATGACGGTGACCGCATAGTCGGTTCCGAGGGGAGTGTCATCTTCCCACTTGTAGGCCCGGGGATCCACCACCACGCCCCGCATTGCCTGAGCACAATTATCGCCCTTGCGAATAGCTGCCTCACGTTCATAATTTTTTCCAACCGCCACGGCCCGGGCATAGGGATCGAGCAATACTTTTGATCCGTCAAAACGCAGTCCTTTTTCGGGAGCAAGGGGGCCATGAACGCGGTAGGCATATAATTGCCCCTGCTGGATACCCGGTATAAAAATGTGCCAATAGTGAAAAGTGCGGTTGTGGACCGGATCCAGTGAAAAGGTGCGGGAGGGACGGCGGTCATCCAGGTCGTCAAAAAACAGGAGTTCAACCCGGGTGGCATTCTTAGAGTAAAGAGAAAAATTTACTCCTCCGTCATAGAAAGAAGCTCCCAGCGGATAACTGCGGCCGAACAGGCGTACCGGATTGAGATTTTTACTGATGGATTCCATGCAGCTTCTCTTTTAGCGTTGGTTTAAGACCACAGTAGTCCTCTAAGTTTTGTATCAAGATGATTTCGATTACGGAAACTAATCTTTAGGATCCTCTTGATGAGTCTTGCAATCTTCGGCAGTTATTGCAAATTTTGCAACAACTGATTTTTGATCAAATTTTCTTTCTTTGCAAACCTTCCTGATCAGCAATCGGATTATTAATAAAAAGCAATAGGTTGACCGGTTGAGGCAATCACGTTAAGCCAAAATGCACCGTTTGGATCCACCTGGTTTCGGCTGGCGATCACCTGCTGCATCGGGACATGCACCAGGCTGCGGCGATACATGGCAACCACCAGCTCGGTTTTACCGCTCATTCCGGCATGCACCGCGTTGAAGGCCAGGGCAGTACACAGCAGACTGTCAGCTGGATTGGCCTTGATACTGCGGATGATATAGCTGGGATCAATATATTTTAAATTGATTTCCATTTTGATATTTTTAAAATGGTCTTTGATTCGCTCGGCCATATATAGGCCAAAATCCATTAATTTGATATTACCGGATGCATCCTTTTCGCTGCCAGCATTTTTCAGCAGTTCCTGTCCGGCACCTTCTGCCGCCACGATCACCGCGTGCTGCCGTTTGAGCAGCCGCTGGTGCAATGCTTCCAAAAAACCATGGGGACCATCCATGCTGAAAGAGACTTCCGGAATGAACACAAAATTCACCTGATTAGATGCCAAAGTAGCAGCACAAGCGATAAACCCGGCATGACGACCCATGAGTTTTACCAGACCTATCCCATTGGGTGCACCTTCTGCTTCGCGATGTGCCCCATCAATAGCTTCCACCGCCTTGGCGTAAGCTGTATCAAAACCGAAACTCTGGTCCATATATCTAAAATCATTGTCAATAGTTTTGGGAATGCCAATGATGCTGATTTTCAAATTTCTCCTGGATATTTCCTGTCCGAGGCTCAAAGCGCCCCGCATTGTCCCGTCCCCACCGATTACAAATAAAATATTTATTCCCAGGGCCAGCAGCCTATCAGCCATTATACCCACATCCTGATCTCCCCGCGAGGAGCCCAGGATCGATCCACCCTGTTCATGGATATCGGTAACCGACCGGGTGGTTAGCATGATATGCAAATCTTTTTCAGCAATCCCGCGGTAGCCGTAGCGGAATCCGATAATACGCGGGACACGGTAAAGATGACTAGCACTCATTACCAGGTCGCGAATCACATTGTTTAAACCAGGGCTTAATCCACCGCAGGTAACAATACCGATGGAGGTTTCAGGCGGATTGAAATAAATATTTTTTCTCGGTCCTGCCAACTCCAGGGAAGGAGCTTCCTCTAAATTACCAGTATACTTAAGAAGGTCGGTCAAACGATGCTGCAACATGATCCGTTCATTCTCCCGGATAAAGCGGAAGGAATGCCCCTCCGCGTCCAGCAGATTTTCTAATGGGGATTCGAAGCGGCAAGGACCTAAATTTTTAATTCCGAATTCGTTCATAAAATCCATTCACCTGATATTGATACATTAAACCTGTTTGGTATTACTCATAGCTTAAAAATCTATGAAAAAGAGGATATTTTTGGCACCTCTGAATTATCGAAAAATGTAAAATATAATCACCTTTGAAACTTGTTGTTACCCGCATTTCACTTTTATATTTATTGTGGTTTCTTTAAAAAGATTAAAAGCATTGCTGAGCCAACCAGCGCACTGAGAAATGATCCGATCAAGATTCCCGCTTTTGCCGCGTCCAGCGCTGTACCCTGGAGGGCCAGACTGGCGATAAACAGCGCCATGGTAAAGCCTATACCAGCCAGAGAGCCGCCACCCAGAACAGCCGGCCAACTCAGGTCGGATGGTAAACTGGCCAGCCCGACTTTGACTGCCAGCCAGCTGAATAAGGTAATGCCAATCGGTTTGCCAATGAACAAACCCAATGTAACCGCCATGGCCACCGGGTTAAAAATTACCGAACTGTTTATTACCACTCCGACATTGGCCAGTGCAAAAATGGGCATGATAATGAATCCAACCCAGGGATGAAGATCACTCTCAAAGCGTTCAAGCGGAGAAACAGTTTTCCGGGTGGTGCGTTCCATTTCCCGCAGCAGGTGGTAACGTTCTTTAGAACCAGGCCATTTTTCTCCCTGCAGGAAATGCTGAATATTTTGTACGATAGTCTGAAGTCGGCTTTCGGTAATCCATCCTTTTGTTGGAGTCAGCAGTCCGATGATCACTCCGGCGATGGTGGCATGAACTCCCGACTCATGAAAACCAAACCAGACTACCGCGGCCAGCAGAAAATAGACCGGGATATTCCGCACACCAATTTTGTAAAATCCAATAAAGCCCAAAAGTCCTCCCAGACTCAGCAAAAGAAAATTCAACTGCAAATTATCGCTATAGCCGATGGCGATCACCAGAATGGCACCAATGTCATCTGCGATGGCTAAAGAAAGCAGCAGAATCCTCAGACTTCCTGGTATCCTGGAACCAAGGATGGCTAATGAACCTACTACAAAAGCAATATCGGTAGCCATGGGAATTCCCCAACCCTTGGCGGCGGGAGAATCAGCCTGCAGGAAGAGATAAATCATTGCCGGTACGAACATCCCTCCCAGCGCCGCGAAAATGGGTAAGGCGGCACTTTTCAAATTTCGCAATTCCCCGCTTACAATTTCTCTCTTTACTTCTAAACCGATGACGAAAAAAAAGACCACCATTAACAGATCATTGATCCAGTGCTGAAGTGAATGTTTCATCTCAAAAGAACCGATGGCAAATCCAATCCTGGTTTTCCAGAATGCTAAAAATCCTTCAGACCATGGTGAATTGGCCAGAATTAGGGCAGTAATGGTGGCCAACAGAAGGACAATACCGCTGGCTGATTCCACATGCAGAAAGCGTTGTAATGGATCCATGAGAATATCAATAGGTGCCCTGGATGGCTGGGATTGACCAGAATTTTTGATATCAGATGTTTCCATAGGAGTTGATCGCTTACCTAAATAATTCAATAAATTTAATTACCTGGATTATGAGCAAGCACCAGGTGTTGTAAAAAATTCCCCCCGAACACACCGAATAACACTAAAACTGTACAGATTGTATATGAAGTATTTTTAAAGTTTTATAAACTATAAACTATTAATTATAAACTATTACTTCTCCGACTCTCCCAGATAATGTATGCT
>Ga0154631_1305_pt1 | contig 10278 bp, 6 predicted proteins | sample Rifle2008BG13ft_FD_116060 | JGI IMG/M metagenome (GOLD analysis project Ga0154631, IMG submission 116060) | Bacteroidetes bacterium RBG_13_42_15 | reverse complement strand
AACCAGATAAAAGGCTATCTGGCAAGGAGCTATGAAAATCATGAAAGCCTGATGCTGAGTCTTGGAAAGAGCATGCTGGTATTTAACAGGATCGATACACTGGAAGACATCTGCAAAAAGGTAGACGGTATTACGTCACCTCAGCTTCTTAATATAGCCAACGAGGTTTTTGAACCTTCACGGCTCTCCACAATCATCTATAAATGAAATGGATAAGAAAATTCTTAAATATATTTATGAACATACGACTTCCGAAGATCCAGTGCTTGAGGATCTGTACAGGGAGACACATATCAGGTTCGTAAATCCGAATATGTCAACAGGTCATTTACAGGGCACCTTTCTTCAGTTCATATCATGTATGATAAAACCGGAATCGATCCTGGAGATCGGAACATTCACCGGTTATTCAGCAATCTGCCTGGCAAAAGGACTTAAACCCGGAGGCAAGCTTTATACAACTGAAATAAATGATGAACTTCGTGAATTCAGTCATTCCTATTTCTGCAAAGCCGGCCTTGAGGAGAGGATAATACAACTGGCAGGAAGAGCTCAGGATATCATTCCGGGGCTCGATCAGACATTTGACCTGGCATTTATCGACGGCGATAAGCGTGAATACACAGAGTACTATAATATTATTATACGTAAAATGAGGCCAAAAGGTTTCATTCTTACTGATAATGTGCTGTGGGACAACAAGGTTCTCGATCAGAACACCAATGATCCGCAGACAAGGGGAATTATTGAATTTAATGAAATGGTCAGGGAGCAAAAGAACATAGAAAAGATGATTCTCCCTATCCGTGACGGGATAATGCTAATAAGAGTTATTTAATTAAGACCTGATAACCGTTGAACCATTGAGCCTTTGTGCCGTTGTGCCATTATATTTACCACAGAGTCACACTGAGTTTGTAAGGAGTCACACGGTTTTAAGGTTCAGAATCTGATAATATGGTATAGTTTTTGAGCGTTTAAGAAAAATAATCATTATGAACAAGCTTATAATTTCCTTCCTGTTTCTGATTGCAGCATGCACCGTAAGCGCGCAGGTAAACAGGGCTGACATACTCCAGGACCTGGAGGAGGATCAGGTTGTAAATCCAGTTGTAAACCAGGATGTCAGAGTTACTGCTACTCTTAAATCGGCAAGCAGGCTTTTTGGTGAAAAGGATGATCTGACAACAGTTATCATGATATTGCCATCGGGATCGGAGGTTGAAATAATCGGTTCCGACAGTACCTATTATCAGGTTCTCTATGAAGATTATGAAGGCTTCATTTTCAAGCGCCATGCGGTTTTAAATGAAACACCGGCTCCTGTGGCAGCAATACCTGAAACGGTTGAAGAAGAACCTGCAGACAGTGAGCGGGAGCCTGTTCAGACGCAGCAACCCGTCCAGGAGCAGCAAGTAAGCAGGTTTACCTGGCTCGAAGACAAGTATGGCTCAAACATGGCTGCCAAGCTGATGTCTGGTAAGATCTGGAAAGGGATGTCGGCAGAAATGATAAGGGACAGCTGGGGAAATCCGAAGAAGATCAACAGGGTTATCAGCGGGAATGTCATTAAAGAAGAATGGATCTTCAGGAATACCTGGTTATATATCGAAAACGAGTTACTTATGGACTGGGGACCGATCCGGAACTAATTGCGGATTGCGGATTGCGGATTGCGGATTTTCATGTTTTTCAATCCGCAATCCGCAATCCGCAATCCGAAATTCTATATTAATATCATTGCCGTTTTAAAAAAAATCCTATTTTTGCCCGTGAATCTGCGGGAGTAGCTCAGTTGGTAGAGCATAACCTTGCCAAGGTTAGGGTCGCGGGTTCGAGTCCCGTCTCCCGCTCAAACAAAAAACCCCGACATCTCCGGGGTATTTTATTTTTTACTAAATTGCACTTAAATACTGTCACTAACCTTAAAATCACTGATATGAAAAAACTATTCCTTCTGTTTGTTTTTATGATTATGGCATCTCTTTATTCCTGCAAGGAAAGTAAAGAGACATCCCTTTCAATACCATTTGAGAAATACACTCTTCCAAATGGTCTGACTGTAGTTCTTAATGAGGATAAATCTGATCCTATAGCGGCTGTGGCTGTTTATTACCATGTCGGTTCAAGCCGTGAATCAACCGGGAAAACCGGTTTTGCCCATCTCTTTGAGCACATGATGTTCCAGAAATCTGAGAATGTCGGTGAAGACCAGCTTTTCAGGGAGATCCAGGGAGCAGGCGGCACACTGAATGGAAGCACAAATCAGGACAGAACCAACTATTATGAGGTGATCCCGAAGAATGCACTTGAGATGGCACTCTGGCTGGAATCTGACAGGATGGGTTATCTTGAAAATACTGTTACCCGTTCTGCTCTTACCAATCAGCAGAATGTCGTTCAGAATGAAAAGCGGCAGAGTGTTGATAATGCAGCCTATGGATTCAACCAGGAGATCATTGCAAAAAATCTTTACCCGGCAGGTCATCCCTACAGATGGACAGTTATCGGGCTTATGGAGGACCTGACAAATGCAACAGTTGATGATGTAAGGGCGTTCCATAAAAGATTTTATTCGCCCAGCAATGCCACTCTGACCGTATCAGGCGATTATGACAAGGAAGAAGTAAAAGCATGGATCGAACAATATTTTGGTGAGATTCCTGCTGCTGATCCCGTTGAAAAAAGAGGGCCTATCCCCGCTTCGTTATCTTCCACAATAAAGCTTTACCACGAAGATAATTTTGCCAAGGCGCCACAGCTTACAATGGTATTTCCGACAGCTGAACGGTACTCAAAAGATTCCTACGCTCTTAATTTCCTGGGCGAATTGCTCGCTAATACCAAAAAAGCGCCTCTTTATGTCGTGCTTGTAAAGGATAAGAAGCTTACTTCGCGGGTAATGGCAAGAAATATGTCAAGCGAACTGGCCGGCACCTTTATGATATCTGTCGGGGCCAATCCGGGAATTAACCTCACCGAAGTTGAAAAATCAATTTTCGAGGGATTTCAAAAATTTGAAACAGATGGCTTTATCGAAGATGACCTGACAAGGATCAAAGCCCAGTATGAGACCCGCTTTTACAATTCATTTGCAAGCGTCCAGGGAAAGTCATTCCAACTTGCTGAATATACAATGTATACCGGCGATCCTGAATACTTCAAGAAGGATCTTGCAGCTATCCAGGCAGTTACAATGGATGATATAAAGAATGTCTATGAAAAATACATAAAAGGCAAGAACTTTGTCCAGACCAGCTTTGTCCCTAAAGGTGAAGTGAATCTTATTGCTGAAGGCTCTGTGAATGCAGGTATTGTTGAGGAAGATGTGACAAAGGCCGCTGAGGTAAAAGGAATTGAAGTTGCCGAAGAACCTATTGTAAAAACCCCGACAAAAATCGACCGTTCAATTAAACCACCCTTTGGCCCCGACCCGACTATAACTTTACCGCAGGTATGGACATCATCTCTGGGTAACGGCATTAAAATCTGGGGGATCGGACAAAACGAACTTCCTCTTGTGCAATATTTATTTACTCTTGATGGCGGCCATATGACAGAGGAGATTTCAAAAGCCGGCCTTGCAAACCTTACAGCTTCATTGATGAACGAAGGAACAAAGAACAAAACTCCTGAGGAACTGGAAAATGCTATCGGCCTGCTCGGTGCATCAATACAGGTTTATTCCGGTAATGAGGATATTGTAATAAGAGTCAGTACGCTGAAAAAGAACTTTGAAAAAACCATTGCTCTTGTTGAGGAAATGCTTCTTGAGCCAAGATGGGACGAGGAACAATTCGGACTTGCAAAGAGCCGTATTATAAACACGCTGAAACGCAACAAGGCTAATCCAAATTATCTTGCATCGACTACACTTAATAAGTTGATTTTCGGGGAAAATAACATTCTTGCAGTTGAATCTTCAGGAACAGAAGCTTCTGTTTCGTCGATAACGATTGACGACCTGAAGGGCTATTATGAAAAGTATTTATCACCCTCAACAGCAAAGCTCCTCATAACAGGTAATGTCACACAACAGGAAGTTGAGACAGCTTTTGCCGGACTGAGCGAGAAATGGCAGCCAAAAGAAGTGGTATTGCCTGAGGTAACAGTCCCTGAACCACCTGAAAAATCTGCAATATATTTTGTTGATGTTCCGGGGGCCAAACAATCAGTAATTTCAATCGGGGCACCTTCATTGCTTGGAACCCATCCTGATTTTTACGGTGCATCTGTCGCTAATTACAAACTTGGAGGATCCTTCAACGGAATTTTCAACCTGATCCTCAGAGAGGAAAAAGGATTTACATACGGAGCACGGTCAAATATGTCAGGTTTTGAGAATTACGGATTGTTTACGGCGTCTTCAATGGTACGGACAAACTCAACTCTTGAATCTGTGACCATCTTCAAAACAGAGATGGAGAAGTATCGTGAAAACATGCCGCAGGAATACATTGACTTTACTAAAGATGCGCTGATAAAAAGAAATGCTCTTCTTTTTGAGACAATAGGAGATCTTCTGAATATGCTGGATTATATGACTTCTTTCAATCTGCCAACAGACTACGTTAAGCAGGAAGAGGCTTATCTGCAAAGTCTTACACCTGACAAGCAACTGGAGATGGTTAAGAAATATATTGATCCCGCAAGGATGTATTATGTGGTAGTCGGAGATGCTAAAACCCAGCTCAAGGCTCTTGAGAAGGTTGGTCTGGGTAAACCTATACTGGTAAAATAAGGTTTACACTGTAAAAACAGCATTAACCGTAAGGGATACAAAACTGTAGTTTTTGTATTCTTTACGGTTATTTTATTCCTCTGAGCTATAACTTTTTTCATAAATTTGGCATACGAAACTTTAACCAAAGAAATGATCCAATGAAAAAAATTCTGGTGTTTATATTAGTTATGACGGCTCTGTCTCTTTTCTCCTGCAAACAGGAGAACAAAGAGGATAAGCTATCCATCCCTTATGAAAAGTACAATCTGGCAAACGGGCTTACTGTAGTACTTAATCCTGATAAATCAGACCCTATCACTTCTCTTGTGATACTTTATCATGTCGGATCAGCCAGGGAAGTTCCCGGCAAAACCGGTTTTGCACATTTATTTGAACATATGATGTTTCAGCGTTCAGAGAATGTGGGTGAGGATCAGTATTTTAAATATATTGAAGGAGCCGGAGGAACTCTTAACGGAGGAACAAGCTTTGACCAGACAATTTACTTTGAGGTTGTTCCGAAGAATGCTCTTGAATTGGCTATGTGGCTTGAGTCAGACCGAATGGGGTACCTGATAAACACTGTTACTCCACAATCTTTCGCGCTTCAACAGAATGTGGTTCAAAATGAAAAGAGACAGGGTGTTGATAACAGGCCTTATGGTTTTACTGATTATGTTATTCTGAAAAACCTTTATCCCCAGGGACATCCCTACAGCTGGGATGTCATAGGCGAGATGGAGGATCTGACAAATGCCACAATTGAAGATGTCAAGGCTTTCCACCAGAAATTTTATGTTCCCAATAATGCAACACTTGTTGTATCAGGAGACTATGATGCTGACTCAGTAAAAACTCTGATTGAAAAATACTTTGGAGAAATCCCGTCTGGGGAGGAGGTCAAGAGTCCTGAGCCAAGAAATGTCACACTTGATTTGACGAAGAAATTTTATCATGAAGATAATTTTGCCCGTGCACCTCAATTAACAATGGTATATCCTGTATGTCAGCAATTCACAAAGGACTCCTATTCTCTTGATGTGCTTGCACGTCTGTTGGGTGAAGGGAAAAAATCACCTCTCTACAAAGTGCTTGTGAAAGAGAAAAAGCTTACATCAAATGTGAGAACATATAATCAATCCCTGGAGCTTGCCGGACAATTTGAAATCAACATTACTGCAAATCCTTCAACAAGTCTGAATGATGTTGAAAAGGCTATTTTTGAAGCATTTAACAGGTTTGAAACTGAAAAATTCACTGAAAAGGATCTTGAAAGGATCAAGGCCGGACTGGAAACCAGTTTTTACAGAACCATTAGCAGTGTAATGTATAAATCGTTCATGCTTGCCATCTATGATGAGTTTGCAGGCTCACCTGATTTTATGCTGGAAGAACTTAAAATGATGAAAGACGTTACAATGGATGATGTCTGGGATGTTTACAACCGTTATATCAAGGATAAAAACTATGTAGCCACAAGTTTTGTACCTAAGGAACAGACAGATCTGATAACCGAAGGCTCAGTAAATGCAGGGATCGTTGAAGAAGATGTCACAAAAGCCACACAGGTTGAGATAGCCGCTGCTGGTGCGGAAGTTATTGAAAAGACACCCAGTAAATTTGATCGGTCTGTTGCGCCGGTACCCGGACCTGATCCAGCGATTACTCCACCAAAAGTATGGCAGACAGAAGCTGACAACGGGATGAAGATATACGGTATTGTTCAGGATGAGTTGCCACTTGTAACATATTCAATTGTGATCAAAAGTGGACATATACTTGATGACATAAATAAACCAGGTGTTGCAAGGTTTACAGCACAGATGCTAAACGAGGGTACAAAAAATAAGACCCCCGAGGAACTGGAGGAAGAGATTCAGCTTCTTGGAGCAAATATAAACATCAGGGCAGGAGATGAAAACTTGACACTTTCCGTAACAACCCTTGCACGAAACTTTGAGAAGACACTTACCCTTGTTGAGGAGATGCTTCTTGAACCACGCTGGGATGAGGAACAGTTTTCACTGAATAAGACACGAACAGTAAATAACCTTAAGCGTAATATGGGCGAACCTAACTATCTGGCTTTTATCACTTTCAATAAGTTAATACTTGGACCAGACAATATCTTATCAACTGATGTCAGTGGTACTGTTGAAAGTGTTGAAAGTATCACATTGGATGACCTGAAAGAATTCTACGAAAGTAATTTATCTCCTTCAGAAGCTAACTTTCTGATTGTCGGGGATATTGACCAGGCAAGAGTGGAAGAGGCCCTGGCAGGATTAAACGAACACTGGATAGCAAAAGAAGTTAATATGCCGGTGCTGACATTCCCTCCGAAACCAGAAAAATCGGTTATCTTTTTTGTAGATGTACCTGAAGCCAAACAGTCTGTAATAAATATTGGTAACCTTGCACTCAAACGTAACGATCCTGATTATTATAAGGCTGTTGTTGCAAACTACATGCTTGGTGGAGGAGCACCGGCTCGTTTCTTTATGGTCCTTCGTGAGGAGAAAGGTTTTACTTACGGGGCTTACTCCAGTTTTGACGGGCACAAGAACTATGGTACTTTCCGGGCCAGTGCTGCAGTTCGCTCTGATGCCACCCTTGAGTCGGTTAGTATTTTCAAGAGTCTGATGGAGGAATACCGTGCCAGTGTTTCACAGGAATCTGTTGATTTCACAAGAGAATCCCTGCTGAAACAGAATGCACTGCGTTTTGAAACAAATGAAGACAAGCTTGGTATTCTCAATACAATGACATTCTATAACCTGCCTGAAGATTATATAAGACAGGAAGAAGATTACCTGCGTAGCCTCACTGTTGAACTGGTAAATGAAACTGTTCAGAAGTACATTGATCCCCTGAAGATGTATTATGTAGTGGTTGGTGATGCAAAAACCCAATTAAAACCTCTTGAGAAGGTCGGTCTGGGTAAACCGATACTGGTAAAGAATTGATAATTTATTTTAAATTTGCAGTTCTGCATCCAACGGTATGAAGGTATGACGGTACGATGGTACGACACCAAGACTATAAGACTGCAAGACTAAATAAGGCCCGGATGGTAGGTGCGAGTGTAAAAAAGGCGCAGGGCGTGGAGCACAGGGCAAAAAAGACTGCAGGACTGCAAGACTCTAAGACTACAAGACCTATTATAGCCCGGATGGTAGGGCCGAGCGTTAAGAAAACACCCGGTGGGTGTTTTTAGCGAGGAGCCAGCTTGCAGGGGCGGACATTCCACCATCCTACCGATTAGGCAGAGTTCTTTTAAATGAAATAAATATTATCAATAACCACCAGGTTATGTAGATGGCCCGGATGGTGGAATGGTAGACACGCAGGACTTAAAATCCTGTGGCCATAACGGCTGTGCGGGTTCAAGTCCCGCTCCGGGTACTGAAAAAAGAGCGAGAGTGAGAGCGGAAGCGAGCACTCTCGTCTCTTTTTTCCTCACTCACTCTCACTCTCACACTTCATGGAAATGTCGGCTCCCCTATAATTCTGGTCAAAAATATTGTAATTTTAGACAAAAGAATTAAGATAGTTTTATATCATATTTAAACAAATATTAGACCTGCAATCTCAAAACAATATTGCGACATGAAAAAGCTTTCAGGAGTTCTGTTATTCATATCAGTATTTGCAATTCCCATATTTTCTTATGCTCAAAAAAAAGTCCAAAATGCATATTCAGAGCAACATCAAATCCCTCATTTAAAAAAACAAGGGACAACAACTCAGTTAATAGTTGATGATAAGCCTTTTCTTATTCTTGGAGGCGAACTTGGAAATTCCACATTTACCAGCCTGGAATATATGAAGCCGGTATGGCCAAAACTGAGAACCCTAAACATGAATACAGTTCTGGCACCTGTTTATTGGGAACTGATAGAACCTGCAGAAGACAGATTTGATTTTGAATTGATCGACCAGTTGGTTCAGGAAGCCAGAAATAATGATTTAAAAATCGTCCTTTTATGGTTTGGTTCCTGGAAAAACAGTATGTCAAGCCATGCGCCATCGTGGGTTAAAAGGGATCAGACAAGATTCCCGCGAATTAAAGATGATAAGGGAGTCAGCCATGAGATACTTACCCCCTTTAGTGATAGTAATTTAAACGCTGATTTAATGGCCTATCAGGCTTTAATGAAACATATTAAAGAGACTGACGGGAATGATCATACTGTAATAATGATACAAGCTGAAAATGAAATTGGAATGCTGCCCACAGCAAGGGATTATAGTTTACTTGCAAATGAAAGATTTAAAGAGAATGTACCTGCAGAATTAATGCAGTATCTGGAAAGGAATAAAGAAAATCTGGTGCCTGAATTCAGTGAAATATGGGGAAAGAACGGATTTAAAAATTCAGGTACCTGGGAAGAGATTTTTGGGACAGGTTTACATACTGATGAGATTTTTATGGCCTGGTATTATTCAAAATTTACAAATTCAGTTGTTGAAGCCGGAAAGTCAGTTTATCCTCTGCCAGTATATGTAAATGCAGCCTTAAACCGGCCACAAGCCAAACCCGGGATAAATTATCCAAGTGGTGGCCCGCTGCCTCATCTGATGGATATCTGGAAAGCAGGCGGACAATCCATAGATTTTTTGTCTCCCGACTTTTACTTTCCGGATATTAAACAGTGGTGCGATCTTTACACCCGTCAGGGGAATCCGTTATTCATTCCGGAACATCGCTTTGATAATACTGTGGCAGCTAAAGCTGTCTATACTCTAGGACACTATGAAAGTATCGGTTTCGCTCCGTTTTCTATTGAGTCTTCAAATGATCCGGAAAGCGAACCTTTGGGAAAAATATATAATGTGTTGGATCAGCTTACTCCTGTGATTACTGCTAACCAGGGCAGGGGCAAAATTGAAGGAGTTCTTTTTGACAAACAAAATCAGGAAACTGTTTTTCAATTGGGAAATTATGAATTCAAGGTACGGCACAGCTATACTTTGGGATACGAAAATAATTCGAGAAATGACACCTGGGAAATGGCTGGTGCTATCATTGTTCAAACCAGGGATGACGAATTTTTTGTTGCCGGTTCCGGGATAGTGATAACATTTAAAAACCTGGCCAATCCGTCATTAAATGTCGGTATATTAAAAGCTGAAGAAGGAAGATTTGAAAACAAAATAGAGTGGAAAGTAATCAGACATTTGAATGGAGACCAGACACACCAGGGAAGACATGTGCGAATCTTTCTGGATAGTTATTCAATTTTAAGATTTGAACTGTATAATTATGACTGAAATGAAGAAGCCGATCAACCAACTTTTAATAACCAGCCTGCTGCTTTTCATACTACCTGTACTTGCACAGGCAAACGTCAAACTACCTGTACTGGTAAGTGATGGTATGGTCCTGCAGAGAGATACTAAAGTAATAATCTGGGGATGGGCATCTCCCGGAGAGAAGGTGCAGGTTAAATTCAATAAGAAAACAATCCGTACTGTTACTGATTCTGAAGGAAAATGGAAAGTTAGTTTACCACCCATGAAAGCAGGCGGACCGTATACTATGGAGGTGAAAG
>Ga0154631_1237_pt1 | contig 10323 bp, 5 predicted proteins | sample Rifle2008BG13ft_FD_116060 | JGI IMG/M metagenome (GOLD analysis project Ga0154631, IMG submission 116060) | Bacteroidetes bacterium RBG_13_42_15 | reverse complement strand
TTCGTTGAAAAAGAAAAAGTCCTCATTTATGAAAGGAAGAATTAGTAATAAAGCCCGCCTGCATCATATTCTTGATGCGATACACGAACTCGAAAATTATAAAATAACACTGCAATTGATGAAACTGAGTAGCAGGTTATAAAGCTCAAATTATGCAATTTAATTACATATTTTTAGTTTTATTTCCTCGGCCAATAATGCCAGAAAAATGGCTGAAAGGAAATTAATTCTCCTTCCCCCCTCTTTACTCTACGTGGAACTGTGTCGTTTCACTCCTTGTCTCCCCTTCCCTTTTTCACCCCTTCGTTCTTCAAAGCTCTCCTCTCTCCTGAAGATAATTCTTAAGAGCTTCAGAAGTTTTTTTGTATTTCAATTCCAACTCATTATAAATCTCCTGGAACTGAGGTTCATTTCTGATACTTTTCAGTAAGGGATCGGTTTTAAGATACCAGATCATTATATAGGATTCATTTTCTCCAATTTTTGTATTATAAAGCTGCAGGTATTCATATGCCTTTTTCTTATCTCCGGTAAAGGCATAGACAGCTGCCAGGTCATAATATGCAAATCCTCCCTGAGCATACACTCTGTTCAGTTTAATCGATTCTTCACAATATTTCTTCTGGAGATTAAAATAATATTCAACTTCCTTTGAATCTCCGCAGATCCAATAAGCATAACCTATCCTGTGAGTTGCCTGTAGATTAAGTTCACCTGTAACTTCGGGAGTGTTTATAAATTTTTTATAATATATTGTTGCAGAATCCTTTTTGCCCAGGTACATAAAACAATGTCCGATTTGGAGATAATAATTTCTGTCAGTTTTAAATGAAAGGCATTTCCTGCTTAAATCAATTGACTTCTGGTAATTTTCCCTGCTACATTCCATTCCGGCCATTCTGTAAAAGTAGTCAGCTGAATCCCTGTCCAGTTTAAGTGCTTTATCGTAATATTCTTTTGCTTTGTCAGGGAATCCTTGTAGCTCAAATCCCTGGCCAATGAATTTTAATAGAGATGGCAGATTTTTATCATGATTTAGTTTTTCAGCCATTTGCAGTTTCTCTGCTGACATAACAAAATCACGAAGATACCAGCCATACAAATAGCCTTCACCATAATAAGCCTGCCAGTAGTTGGGATTTATATTTATTGCCTTTTCATATTCTTCCAGCGCATGCTGATAATTCCCTGTTGCAGTGAAATAATCACCTTTCAGTGAATAGGCTTCTGCAAGTTGATCATCATATGAAAGTGCAATATTTGCCAGAACAATAACAGAATCCATGAAATGCCTTGAAAAAAATTCCTGCCAGTAGTTTTTATCCCAATAGACCTGAGCCAGACCACTGATTGCGAGAGCAAAAGTGGAATCGTATTTCAGCGAATTTTTATAAAAATCTTCTGCTTCATTCAAAGATTCCTTGTCGTTATTATTTATCCAGTAAATGATATGCTCTTCCCTGCCGCGCTGGTAAAAATCATAAGCTGTCAGGTTTTTGGTTGAGGCTTTTTCAATCAGCAGTTTTTCCTCAGGAGAGATAACTGTTTTTAATTCGGCTGCTATTGCCTGTGCAATCTGGCTCTGAATATTGAAAATATCATTTGTGCTTCTTATTTCCTGTTCATAGGACTTCGCCCATAAGTGAGTTTCTTTCCCCTTTGCCCTGATTAATTGCACCCTCAGGCGGAATTTGTCTCCATATTTCTGAACACTACCTTCAACTATATAATTTACACCAAGTTCCTTCGCCTTTTCCGATACAGATTTATCAAAAACACTCCTGTATTGTTCAACTGAAGTGCGACCCGGAACCCTGAACTCCTTAATTGTCTGAAGATTAATAAGTATTTCTTCCATTAGACCATTAACAAAAGGAGTGTTCTCATCACTGGCTTCAGGGCTGTCGTTTATGAACGGAAGTACTGCTATTGATTTTTCAAGCTGTTCCCCAGATGATTTTTTCTTGCCAAGGAACTGGAATACAAATAGCAAACCAACAAAAAGAATAAGTACCAGTCCTACAATAATTCCTGTATTTCTTCTTTTCTTTCTGATTATGATTTCCTCGTCTTCAATTTCCTTTTGTTCAGATTCTTCTTCCTTCAGGTTTAATTCTTCACCGCTTCCTGCTGCCGTTAAACCAGAAATTATTTCCTGTACAGCATTGGCAACCTTATTTATCTGGTCGCGATAGGAAGTGTGGTTCTGGTTCTCCTGCGGATTTTCTTCTTTCGGGAGCAAAGGCCTGTTGACTCCAGGTGATTTGAATATGAATTCTACTCCCCGCAGGACTCCACCAAGAACCGATTCACACAACTTTATATCGTTGTTATCAAGCTCATGAATCCGGACCGGGAGAACTCTGCCTGCGATATTCCCATTGGGTAGTTTTACTTTCAATCCAAACTGATCGTGTGATGCCATTTCAACAAATGCTCTGAACTCATTCTCCCATGCGAAGGATTTTGGATCGCAATATGTCCGGGAGATTATCGGAATAAAAACTAGACATTTGAGTTTATCCTTCAGCGAGGCATCAACATCATGAGTTTCAAGAAGTCCATCGTGAGGGTTGATGTCAAAATAAACACTTACCTCTTCCTTGAATGTTGACTCCAGTTCACCTTTCAGGTTGTTGACAAATTCAGTCACCCATCCGTCGTGCTTGTTATCTTTCTGGCGGTAAGAGATGAAGATATCGTATTCATATCTCGGGATTAAGCTTGGCATCTCAGTTGGTCATTGTGATAAGGTGAAGATAATCGTGCAATCTTTTATTCTATGATTACTTTACTATTCTGTTGTTTTGTTTTGTTTTGTTTCATTTCATTCAGAAAGGTACCTCTCCCATTCTCCTTTTCCCCTTTTCTCCTCTTCCTTCTTTAGAATTCCCCCTGCTCCTCAAGCCACTTCCTTACCTTTTCATGCGTATTGTTGTATTTGGTTTCTACCTCGTGTAAAATTGACTGGAATTCAGGTTCATTCCTTATATTTTCAAACAATGGATCATGTTTCTTAAGAAAGTTCACCATCGTAAGTATTTCATCCTCACCAATTTTGTTTATATATTGATGCAAAAACTTGTACGCTTTCCCCTTATCTCCTCTAAATGAATATACTCCTGCAAGGTCGTAGTAAGCAAAGGAATTACTTGCGTATTGTCTCTTTAGTTCAATCGCCTCTTCACAATATTTCTTCTGCATATCAAAATACATATTGGCTTCTCTGGGGTGACCGGTTAACCAGTAATAATATCCAACCCTGTGAGCTTCCTGTATCCACACATCTTTCGGGGAATCCAGTTTTGAAAGATATTTTATATAGTAACTTATCGCATTATCCTTCTGACCAAGATTCAAATAAAAATCACCACAAGATTTAAGATTATCTATATTGTTGGAATCCAAAGTATAACTGTGCTCTGCATATTCGATTGCTTTCAAATAATTTTGTCTTCTATTTTCCAGAAATGCTAAATTATTAAAGTACCCGGTTGAGTCATTATTCAGTTTTAATGCTTCATTGTAATAATAAATGGCCTTATCAAAGAATCCAAGATGATCGTAACCATTTCCAAGTACAAATAAAGCAGGAGATGTTTCTTTATCGTGACTAAGCTTTACAGCTTTGTTCAGACACTCCAATCCTTTCAGGAAATCCCTTAAATAGATAAAATATAAATTCCCTTCGCTTGCGTAAGCCTGCCAGAAATTTGAATTTATGCTTAAAGCTTCTTCATAAAGATCAATTGCACGGTCATAATCCCCGTTTGCTGTATAAAAATCTCCTTTTAACAAATAAGCCTCGGCCAGCTGATCATCATATGAAAGCGCCTTATCTGCAAGAAGGAGAACAGAATCCATGAAATGCTTTGAGAAGTATTCCTCCCAATAGTGCCTAGCCCAATATATCATTGCTAGACCGTTTATTGCCTCGGCATAAGCAGTATCATAATTTAAAGCTTCACGATAAAATTCTTCAGCTTGTTCCAATGATGTCCCTTTTCTGTTGTCTAATGAATATTTTATAAACTCTTCCCTTCCCTTCTGATAAAGAGCATAAGCCAACATGTTATTAGTTGGTGCTTTTTCAATGATTTGTATTTCTTCCGGTGAAATAACCGTCTTCAATTCTGCTGCTATTGCCTGCGCAATCTGGCTTTGAATACCAAATATATCTTTTGTTTCCTTTATATCCTGTTCATACGATCTTGCCCAGAGATGTGTTTCTTTGCCTTTTGCCCTGATTAACTGTACCCTCAGGCGAAATCTGTCACCATATTTCTGTACACTCCCCTCAACTATATAATTCACATCAAGTTCCCTGGCTTTTTCGGAAACTGATTTATCAAAAACATTCCTGTATTGTTCAACTGATGTCCGTCCCGGAACCCTGAATTCCTTAATTGTCTGAAGATTAATAAGTATCTCTTCCATCAAACCATTAACAAAAGGAGTATTTTCTTCACCGGCATCCGGACTATCATTTATAAAAGGCAATACAGCAATCGATTTTTCAAGTTCTTCTTTTGGTTTAATTGCTTTTGTGGTTATAAAATAGCCCGCCACTATCAGCGCCAGGACTATTAACGCACCTGCAATAGTCTTGATAATCCTATTTTTATCATATGGAAGTTTCCCTTTAATGTCTTCGGTTTTTTCTCTTACCTCCCGGACAGGATTTCTTAATCCTGTTATGATTTCTTTTATCGCATTGGCTACCTTGTTGATCTGATCCCTGTAATTTGTGTGATTCAGGTTCTCCTGCGGATTAACCTCTTTTGCCATGAGCGGTCTGTTGACACCGGGAGATTTGTAAATAAATTCTACTCCTCGTAAATATCCACCAAGTTCAACTTCAACAAGTTTTTTATCCTCTGCATCAAGATCGTGTATCTGAACCGGCAGTACTCTGCTTGCCACATTACCTCCCGGCAGCTTCACCTTTAAACCATACTTATCTTTAGATGCCTGTTCAATGAATGCCTTGAACTCATGCTCCCATGCAAAGGATTTTGGATCGCAATAAGTTCTTGAAATAATGGGAATAAAGACTAAACATTTCAGCTTTTCTTTCAGGGATTCGTCAACATCATGCGTTTCTAGAAGGCCATCACTAGGATTGATGTCAAAATAAATGTTTATTTCCTCCTTAAAAGTGGATTCAAGCTCAGTTTTCAGAGCTTCAACAAACTCACTTACCCACCTGTCGCCTTTATTGTCTTTCTGTCGGTAGGAAATAAAGATGTCGTAATTATATCCTGGAATAATACTTGCCACCTTATAGATTCATAAGAGTAAAGTTATGAAAGAGAGAATTTAAAGTCAAATATAATTATTCAGGTCGCCAGAACCTGAATTTAACTCTTGCTTATTTAGGTATCCTGGTAAATAAGAATTAAATTAATTCCACAAATCCATTTACTATTGGTTGTCCGGGATCAGATGCTCATTGTGTATGGATCTTCCGGGATATTTCCTCATAGAATCCAATACCTAAAGTCAAATAATGCATGTTTCCTTTGAACCCATCATATCTTTTATCAAATTGCATATGATTATAACAATACCTGAGTCTGAGCCAGAAATAGGGAGATCCATGATATAAATAAAATAATTTATCAAGGCTAAGATCTATCTTTAATCCTATTGAATATGTTAAAGTATAGTCCAGTCCTGCATACTTCAAATCCGGAAATTTCTTCAAATCAGATGAAGAGGGGCTGATATCAGTTGCACCGATTCCCAGAAAAGGTTGAAAATGCATAAACCAGTAATATCTGTTTCTCACTGTGTACCCTAAAAATGCCTGGGGAATGAATGTCTCTGCTCTTGAATCTTTTGTCCAGGTGCCTCTAGAGTATGGAATATCCTGGATGGTTTTACTTTGTCCTACGTACCCACGCAAGGATAATGAGAACCGGCTATAATAAAGTCCGAACTCAGGTCCGAATGCAAGGTTATTCCTGAAATAGCTATGAAGTTCATTTGTAAATATCCCATAACCGCTGAAAACCTCACAACTGCCTAACAACACAGGAGTATCATGTTCTTTAACCTGGCTCCTGAGGTATTTATTAAACTCACTACAAAGATGTGTAAGAATAAAATTATTTGCCATGGAATTCAGTTTATGGCTGGTCATTTCATAATCCGTGACTGCCCCTTCCCAATTAAAATCCATTATCTGCCTGTAGAGGCTTAATATTAAGACCTCCTTATATTCATTCTTCAGGTTAGATTTGTTTATCGAATCAATTATCATGGCACCTGTTGTGTATATATCTCTGCCTAATTCCATATAGAGAATATAATTATCCGGTTTTATTTTCCCCCTGTCAGCAGTTTTCAAGGAATCAAAATTTCTGAAATATTCAAGAATACCTTCATAATCACGGATCCAATATAAAATCAGTGTATAGACGGACTCCTCGAAGGCCACGTAAATTGAATCTTCAACATCTGAGATCAGATAATCCTTAACCTTCTTCGTCCCTTCATAGTCTCTGGTTCTTATTCCATAAAGGATCAACCGGTTGCATTCATTAATTAATTCAGGTTTTGTATAGTTAGAGTTAATGATTTCAGTCATTATGCTGTCTACCTGAGAAAAGGTGCATACCGGGAAGATTGATAGCAACAATATGAAAAGGTAGTTTTTCATCTGGATTAGTATCATGTCATTACTGAATGAAATAATCGATCTATATATTAAAATTGAGTTATTCTTTCAGCAGAAAATCTGCAACATTTGTGTCTAAAAAGTAGATTTGAATTCAGGTTTCAGAGCTTCGACAAACGCACTCATCCACATGTCATCTTTGTGGTCTTTCCGGCGGTAGCTGATGAAAATGTCGTATTCGTATCCGGGGATGAGGCTGGCCATAGTTATTACTCAGTATGATAAAGTTATGAAAGTCTAAGATACAAAGCAAATATTAATAATTGAATGGGGGAATGGGAGAAGGGAGGAAGGGGGGTAACTGATTCTCCCCTTCCCCTCTTCTCCCATTCTTTAACTCTTATCGGGATCTTATTATGTCAGGTATTACACTATCCCTTCCAGTATGACCGGACCTGATTCATCTGTTCTGTTTTTACTATCGACTATTTTTACGATATATGAATGTGTGGTTTTGTCACTCAACGGTTCTGAGAATATGAAAGGATCCATTGTGATCTGGGGTGTGAAAGGTATCTCTTTGATCTTATTCCCGTCCCTCCAGATCTCATATGATTTCATCGGAGCATCAGCAGCGTATGCAGTGTTCCAGGATAATGTCGCTGTACGGACATTATTCTCAGTTTTCTGAGTGACAGAGACTTCATCGGGCGCTGTAAGAGGTCTGGCAGCAGTCTGGAAATAATTTGTTTTTCCCTCTTTGACCTTGGCTGCCATTTCCTCGATCTTTAATCTCTCCTCCTCTGACAAGCCACCCGTAAGTATCTGTGCATCCTTTATGTTATTATTCAGCTGGCACTCTTCAAACTTATCACTTATATGCCCGGTCCCGATTATTGCCACATGCACTCCCGGTGTAGTGAGAGAGTACTGAATAAGCGGACGGCTCGGGAGGGAGGGACTGCCCATTGTTGTAACAACATGCTGCGGAGTATTTGACCATTCAGCCGGTTTGGTGTACATGGCTCCGTCGGCAAAAACCTTCATGGCGATTACCCCCATGTTTTTAGCTGCAGCGAGCGGGATCACATTATACTGCATGTTGAACATCAGCTTGTCGTTAGCGTTTATTGCCACCAGCATGGCATCGAGCAGGTTGGTGCGGTCGCAGCAAATCATGTACATATTTACTGAAGGATCGAAATGTCCCGAAAAACCTATATGACGGATCAGCTTTTCATTCCCGGGATTGAGGCCCGTCAGGTTTGTTCCGTCGCGGAAGTCGCGGAGGGCTGCCAGGGCTCCTATTCTCTCAGCATCGGGATCAGGATTATCGAGTCCTTCAAATATAGCATCAACCTCTTCCCGGGTGTTCAGGTTATGGAAGAGCACCATATCAAGATATGCTCCTTTCGGGTAATTGCCCTGTCCGTCACCGAACATTTGAGAAAGGGAACGATGGAGATCATCAATAGTGTGAGTTCCCGGGGTACCGTTTGTCCAGTTATTTACACCCTGGACTTCACCGTCTCCTTTTGCATAACGAAGATGTGTTTTAGTGGTGAGAAAGATGGCCTGTCTTAAACTCTCATCATATCCTGTTTCGCCCGGAATTAGGTTCTTAATCCTGAAAGCCTTCCCGAAATTTGTCTGGCTCGGTCCGTAAAGGTTTGAAGTATCGAAATAGTTGATACCCAGGTCGAATGCCTTGAGGATGATCTTTACGGGATCAACACCTTCGGGGGTCCATTGAAGGGAAGCCTGTCCTCCGAGGCCGATGGTTGTTACTTCGAATCCAAGTCTGCCGAAGGTCCTCTTCATAAGCTGAGGCTTGCCGGTGCATCTTGTTAAAAGAGCCGGAGCGATGGCGACACCTGCCGCTGTCACCAGAGAGGTTTTTACGAACTTCCTGCGTTTCATACGATTGGGTGCTGACATATCCTTATATTTTAGTAATTATTTATATTTCTGTCACTTAAATTAAAAGTCTTGCGGTCGTGCAATCGTGTTGTCGAGTTCTTCTTGTTTCTTGTTTCTTTTTCTTCTCTTCCCCTATTTTACCTTTCACCCCTTCCATTGTCCTCCGGAGCCTTCTTTTACCTACCAAGCTTATGCGTAGGAGGTAGCGAACGAGGACTTCTTCAGAGCTTGCCCTGCTCTTCAAGCCACTTTCGTACTTTTTCATGTCCTAAATTGTACTTGGCTTCCAGGTCCCTGGCTATCTTTTGAAATTCCGGTTCTTTTCTGATACTGTCAATCAATGGATCATTTTTTATATAATAAAGACCCCAGGAAGGGAATTCAGTTTTTTCATTAACTATCCTGAGATTCTTAAGAGCCATATCCTTATTGCCTTTGAAAGCGTAAACGGCTGCCAGATCGTAATAAGTATACTTTGCCTGAGAATACATGCGGCCGTTTTTGATATCATTCTCGGATAGTTCAATCTGTTTGTTGAAATAATAGTCAGCTTCTTTCCTGAAGCCGTTCCTAAAAAATGCGTAAGCAATTCTATGTGTCTCATTAATTGATACCTGGCCTCTGTCTTCCAGTTTTTCCAGATATTTCTTATAATATTTCAAGGACAGTTCATAATTGCCTGCAAATAGGTTTGTGCTTCCCAATGAGCCTAAAAGCAATATATTATCAGAATCGATTTTATATCCTTTTTCCAGGTATTTCAGTGCTTCTTTATAATTAAGAGTATAAAAATCAATCTTTCCGATAGCGTCAAAATACCGAACCGAATCATTATCGAGTGTAAACGCTTCACTGATATATTCTTTTGACTTTTCATGAAAACCTGCCTGGCTGTATAGATCCGCAATGCTCCTCAATATAGATGGAAATTGTGCGGATCCCCTTAAAAGGTTTGCGGCTTTATGCAAATTAATCAGACCCTGCAACATATCTTCCCAAAAATAGATATTACCCTTTCCGATGAATGCCAGCCAGTCATTCGGATTCAGTTTCAATGATTTGTCATATTCAGCTAAAGCCTCTTTAAAATGACCCGTGGCTGTATAATACATAGCCCTTGCATCATAAGCCTCCGCAATATTATCATCGAAGGTAAGGGCTTTATCAGCAAGTATTATAGTCGAATCAAGATAATTTTCAGATGTATTTAAACCTGAACTGAAGGCATGTTTTTCATTGTAGATCAAGGCCAGTCCGGTATAAGCCAGGGCAAAGGTGGAATCGTATTCAAGCGCTTTAAGGTAATAATAACCGGCTTTATTCAATGCTTCCAGGTTTTCCTGAAAGTACATAATGATTCCTATGTTCATATAATTCATGTGCTCTTCACGGCCTCTCATATAGAAGTCGTATGCAGTAAGGTTTTTTGTGGATGCTTTCTCAATAAGCTGTTGCTCCTCAGGTGTAATGACCACCTTTAATTCCCTTGCAATGGTCTGTGCAACTTCTCTTTGTACTGAGAATATATTCTTCCAATTCCGGTCATAATTATTTGTCCATAAAAGATCTTCATTATTTGCCCTGATCAGCCTGACATTCAGCATTGCACTATCTCCATATCTTTGAAAACTTCCCTCCAGAATATATGATACCTCAAGTTCCTTTCCGATCTGCTGTGGTGTCTTTTTTGTTCCATGGAATTGTTCGACAGATGTTCTGGGTTTTACGCGTAAATCTTTAATTTTTGAAAGATGTTCAATAATGGCATCCATCATTGCATC
>Ga0154631_1069_pt1 | contig 10340 bp, 9 predicted proteins | sample Rifle2008BG13ft_FD_116060 | JGI IMG/M metagenome (GOLD analysis project Ga0154631, IMG submission 116060) | Bacteroidetes bacterium RBG_13_42_15 | reverse complement strand
TTTTAACAGGCAGAAAAAAATCACTTTCAGTCAGGTTGCATTTCTTTATCATTTCAAGAGCATAAGCTGCACCTGAGAAGTTCTCATCAGCATTGTTTGTTCCGACTGTGAATTTTACACCTGCATTTTTTGCTCTATCAATGAATTCAGCTGAAGGGATCCTGTACCTGTTATTGATTTCAATCGCTACATTATTGTCTCTGGCCGCTTTTATTACTTTGTCCATCCGTTCGGGTGTCCAGAATATGTCATATCTGTTTTGCATCTGAGCAGGCAGAAAGGTGGAATTCACATAAATATCAATCGGTTCATTATTTAATATGTTTACCAGTGTTGTGACAAGATAATCCATGAATTTTTCCTCATCATCAATCCAGGTCTCTTCTTTCATCCAGATACGGTTCCTTCTGCCTTTTTCATCGAAAAATGTCATGGCGTCGGTGAAAACATAGTCGAATTTTTCAATCGATTCTTTTGAGAATGTATTTACCCATTCGCGTCCTTCGGCCTGCATTGCAAGATAAAACTGCGGATAGGCTTTAAAAAGTGCTACAACCGAATCGATCTGGCTATCCTTATGAACCGGGAAACCAACACCGCAATTTACCGCAATACCATAATCGATATTTTCAGCTTTCGATTTGGCAATAGCATCATCTATGGTAAAATTGCCTTTCAGATGTACATGAAGATCGGTGATCTTAAACGGGTTGTTGCTGCTGCAGTTAATTAAAAATATGACAGCTAAAGAAATAACCGGGAAGAATAGTTTTTTCATTTTCCTGTGTATGATTTTAAATTGTTGAAATAACAAGTATTCGGGCAATCAGAATAACGGGCATAAATCTAATTAAAAAACGAAGAAATAAATTCAAAGTAACTGAAGATTCTCCGTTTTTACCTACTGCTCTCTGTTCCAGACAAATAATCCACCCCTGAACCATCCCTTAAGGGGAACTATTGAAATTACCTTCTGACTTCGGTCTTCCGATTTCGGGATTGAGACTCTTCCAATTCTCAAAAAAAACTCTTAGGTTTACACAGATTAATTTTTATGAGAAAGAGATTAAAATACCTGTTCTTATTATTGATTCTGTTCAGCCGGGTACTTATTTCGCAGGAAACCCCTCAACCTGAAGTCTATCTGATAACATGCGGCCCTGGTACAGAAATATATTCTGTCTATGGTCACAGCGCCCTGAGAATAGTAGTTCCTGAAAAAAAGATCGATACTGTTTACAACTGGGGCGTTTTCGACTTTGCCACTCCTAATTTTGCCTGGAAGTTTGCCAAGGGAAGGCTCATCTATTCGCTTGGAGTCTATTCCTTTGAAGCTTTTCTAAAGGATTACTTCCTGGAACAAAGATGGGTCATATCTCAGAAGTTCAATCTGGAAACACCTGATATTGAAAGACTGTTCCTGCTTCTGGAAGAAAATCTCAAGCCCGAAAATATTACCTACAGTTATGATTTTTACTATGATAATTGTTCGACGAGGATACGTGATCTGATGGAAAAAGCTGTCGGTGAAGATCTTCTCTATCCTCCTGAAAAAACAAAGAAAGAACTGCAGACCTTCAGATATCTTACCGGGGAATATGAAAAAGTATACCCCTGGTTGAAGCTGGGTATTGATCTTTTAATTGGTTCTCCCGGTGATAAGAAAGCTTCATTCAGGGAGATGATGTTTCTTCCGGCTCATCTGAAAAACGGATTGTCGGAATTATTGATTCGCAGGAACAGCAAAATGATCCCATTGCTTCAGGATCCGGAAATTGTCCTGGATATCGACCAGCAGCCTTTAAAGGAAAAGCTGTTTACATCACCACTCTTTGTGTTTTCCCTTCTTTTGATAATTATCATTATACTTACCGCATCAGTCCGGAGAAAAACAGTAAACAACATTATTGATATTTTTCTTTTTTCAGTTTTCTCAATTCTGGCCCTTTTGATGATCTTCTTCAACTTTTTTACTGACCATCACCAGTTGAGATGGAATCTGAATATTATCTGGCTGAATCCGTTCATCATTTTGTGCCTTACTAGCCTTGTATTTAAAAAGGACTGGCCCGGGTGGTTCGGGATTGTCTTTTATCTTGCAGTTTTATTTCTTTTATTCCTGGCCGTTCTTCCGCAACATATAAACAATGCTTTCTTCCCGCTTATAATTATATTAATGATTCGAAGTTCCATAAGGGCTGGTTTTAGTTGGAATCCCCTTACTTTGCCTTATTTAACACAACTTTAACACTTCTTAACTCGTTTTTAGAATTTAGCCTCCTTTTTTTGTGTTTTATTTTCCGGGTAGTATTACAGTGTCCCGGTCATACTCAATTTATTATATTTGCCAATTAATTTTTTTAGCTATGGAGCAAACAGCGGATATCAGAATTCTTAATGAAAAAATTGAAAAAGAGAGCTCATTTGTCGATATCATCAGGATGGAGATGAACAAGGTAATCATAGGTCAGAGGCATCTGACCGACTCACTTATGATCGGACTTCTGGCAAATGGTCATATTCTTCTCGAAGGAGTGCCTGGTCTGGCTAAAACACTTGCAATAAAATCACTTGCTTCGATCATTGATGCCAGGTTCAGCAGAATTCAATTCACTCCCGATCTTCTGCCGGCCGACCTGGTGGGTACGATGATCTACAGCCAGAAAAAGGAAGAGTTTATTGTCAAAAAAGGTCCTGTTTTTGCCAACTTCATCCTTGCCGATGAGATCAACAGATCTCCGGCAAAAGTGCAAAGTGCCTTGCTGGAGGCAATGCAGGAAAGACAGATCACTATAGGTGAATCGACATACAAGCTTGAAGAACCTTTTCTTGTGCTTGCCACACAAAATCCAATTGAACAGGAAGGTACCTATCCGTTGCCTGAAGCACAGGTCGACAGATTTATGCTGAAAGTCCTGATCGACTACCCTTCGATGGAGGAAGAAAAGCTTATAATCAGGGAAAACCTGGCAAAGGAATTTCCCAAAGCAAACAGTGTGCTGAAAATCGCTGACATAATCAGAGCCAGAAATGTTGTAAGGGAAGTATATATGGATGAAAAAATTGAAAACTATATACTTGATATTGTATTTGCCAGCCGCAATCCTGAAAAATATGGACTTCCTGCTTTTTCAAATATGATCTCATATGGCGCATCACCCCGGGCTTCAATTTATCTTTCACTTGCATCAAAGGCATTTGCATTTATAAGAAGAAGAGGATATGTGATCCCCGAAGATGTCAGGAGTGTCTGTGCTGATGTTATGCGTCACAGGATTGGTCTTACATATGAAGCTGAAGCTGAAAACGTTAATCAGGATAAGATAATTGCTGAAATTCTTAATGTAGTTGAGGTCCCATAAAAAGTTGCTGGGTGCTGGTTAAAAACCACTACCAGGCACCTAGTACCTAGTACCCAGTACCCAGTACCCAGTACCAAGAACATGGAAGCAACAGAATTATTAAAAAAGGTAAGAAGGATAGAGATCAAAACCCGTGGACTTACCAGGCATATTTTCGCAGGTGAGTACCACAGTGCCTTTAAAGGCCGGGGAATTGCTTTCAGCGAAGTACGGGAATATCAGTATGGCGATGACATAAGGAGCATTGACTGGAATGTAACAGCGCGGCTCAATCATCCCTATGTAAAGGTCTATGAGGAAGAAAGGGAACTGACAGTCATGCTTCTGATCGATGTAAGCGGATCGGGCAATTTTGGCTCGACTGTCAGTTTTAAAAGGGATATTATGACTGAAGTATCTGCCGTGCTTTCATTTTCGGCAATTTATAACAATGATAAAATCGGCGTCATTTTTTTCACTGATATCGTTGAGAAATTCATTCCTCCGCAGAAAGGACGGAAACATATACTAAGAATAATCAGGGAGCTTCTAAATTTCAAACCCGGGAGCAACAAGACAAGTCTCAGCGAACCCTTGCGGTTTCTGACAAATGCCATAAAAAAGAGATGCACGGCATTTGTTATTTCTGATTTTATAGCTCCTGAATTCGAAGAAGCATTAAGAATTGCTGCCAGCAAGCACGATATAGTCGCACTGAAGGTCTCCGATCCACTTGAGAAACTACTGCCTGATGCAGGTTTCATAAAAGTGCTGGACGCAGAAACCGGTGAAGAAAAATGGATTGACACATCTTCAAAACATATCAGGAGAGCTTATGCAGAATGGTGGAACTCTCATATAGAAGTTGTAAGGAACAGATTTAAAAGATGCGGAGTGGATTTTACGGAACTGAGTACACGCGAAGACTATGTGAAACCGCTGATCAAGCTTTTTGAGAGCAGATGATAATTATGAAAAGAGCTGGTTTTTTTATATTGTTTTTAGTTTTTGTGTTCCCGCTCTCATTAAAAGGGCAGGAGGTTTCTGTAACTGCAGCTTTTGATACTTCCCGGATATTAATCGGTGATCAGATTAATTTTTCAGTGACTATCGATCAGCCGGCTGACCTTAGACTTTCGCTCCCATTTTTCAAGGATTCGCTAAGCAAAAACATAGAAATATTATCCGGACCTGAAATTGATACTTCATCCATCACGGGAAATAAGATCCGGATCACTGAAAAATACCTTGTCACTTCATTCGATTCAGGTTTCTACATGATCGATCCTGTATTTGCAGAGGCCAGTGATATTAACGGATTGAAAAGATATTATTCTGATTATTCAATACTTGAAGTTGCAAGGGTCAAACTTACACCTCCTGATACTTCTTCAAAGATATTTGATATAGCAGCACCTTACCGGGCGCCTCTTACGCTGGGTGAGATCCTCCCCTTGATCCTCCTTTTTTTGCTTGCAGCACTTATCGTATGGGCAATAATAAGGTTCATCAGGAAATATAAAGGGACCAAAAAAGAAGCGATTGTCCCTGTCAGTGCTGAACCTGCCCATATAATTGCATTTCGGGAACTGGAAAAGCTTCAGAATGAGATGCTCTGGCAAAAAGGTGAAACAAAGAAATATTATACGCGACTGACCGAAATAATACGTCAGTACCTGGAAAACAGATTTCAGGTCTATTCTCTTGAACTTACTACATCTGAGACACTCGAAGCGCTTGTTAAAACCGGATTTAAAAAGAATGAGCCTTACAATAAGCTCAAGTCGGTCCTGACAGGAGCCGACCTGGTGAAATTTGCCAAATATAAACCGGAACCAATTGAGAATGAATCGAGTTTTTCGAACGCATGGGATTTTGTCTTAGCGACACAGGTGGTGGAGATTGTTGAGGAGAAGAGTTACGTCATAAAAACACAGGAAGAAAAAAAGGTATGAACAGAATATCATTTGCCGATCCTAATTTCCTTTATCTTTTGCTGGTAATACCTGTATTGGTTGCGTTTTATGTTTTAAAACAACATAAAGCATCCGCAGCTCTTCGTATGCCGGGACTGCAGTCATTGGAAAATACCGGCACCACTTTCAGGAACCTGCTCAGGCATGCTCTGTTCGCAGCCAGGATGATTGCCCTGATTTTTCTCATAATTGTCGTGGCCCGGCCACAATCGTCCGATAAATTCCAGGATGTTTCCACTGAGGGCATAGACATAGTTCTGGCACTCGATATTTCCGGCAGTATGCTTGCACGCGATTTCAGGCCTGACAGGCTTGAAGCATCAAAAGATGTGGCTACTGAGTTTATTTCCGGGAGACCTTATGACCGGATAGGGCTGGTTGTCTTCAGTGGTGAAAGTTTTACGCAATGTCCTCTTACAACCGATCATGCGGTCCTGATCAACCTTATGAGGGAAATACAAAGCGGAATGATCGAGGATGGCACCGCCATTGGAATGGGCCTGGCGAATGCTGTTAACAGGATAAAGGATTCCGAAGCTGTAAGCAAGGTGATAATACTGCTTACCGACGGGATCAATAACAGGGGAGAAATTGCCCCCGCTACAGCCGCCGGTATCGCAAAGACCTTTGGCGTTAGAGTGTACACAATAGGAGTGGGGACCCAGGGGATGGCTCCATATCCGGTGCAGACTCCCTATGGAATACAGTATCAGAATATGCCGGTAGAAATTGATGAAGCCATTCTGAAGGAAATTGCCCGGATGACAGGAGGCAGATACTTCAGAGCAACCGACAATGATAAACTGGTTCAGGTCTATAGTGAGATCGACAAACTTGAAAAATCAAAAATCGATGTGCAGCAATTTACCCGGAAAGAGGAGAAATACCTCACTCCTGCAATAATTGCTTTTTGCTTTTTGGTAATGGAGATGCTTTTAAGAAATACGGTATTGAGGAAAGTAACTTAATCAGTTGGTGACTATGCAGCTTTTCAGATTTGCAAATCCTGAGTATTTATACCTCCTGCTTCTGCTTCCGGTTATGATTGCTTTATTTATCATAAATGAATTCAGAAGAAAAAACTCCCTGAAAAAGCTGGGTGAGACTACTCTTATCAACAGGCTGATTCCTGAGATTTCAGGAATCAGACCCGTGTTCAAGTTTTTGATTCAGCTTCTGGCTTTATCTGCGGCTGTTATCATGCTTGCAAGACCACAGTTCGGGTCCAGGATCGAGGAGGTGAAGAAACAGGGCGTAGAGGTAATTATTGCTCTCGACGTGAGTAATTCAATGCTTGCTGAAGATATCCAGCCCAACAGGCTGACAAGGGCAAAACAGGCTATCTCGAGGCTGGTCGACAATCTTGAGAATGATAAGATCGGGTTGATAGTTTTTGCCGGCGATGCTTACACACAGATACCGGTAACGACCGATTATGTTTCGGCAAAAATGTTTCTTTCAACAATAAATCCTGAAATGGTCCCAAAACAGGGAACAGCAATCGGTGCTGCCATTGATCTGGCCTCAAGGTCGTTCACGCCGGGAGAAGGAAAAAGCAAGGCAATGATAATTATTACCGATGGTGAAAACCACGAGGATGATCCGGTTTCTGCAGCCGGGGAGGCAACAAAAACAGGTATTGTTATACACACCATCGGAATAGGATCTGCTGAAGGTGTTCCGGTTCCGGTTGCCACCGGAGGCAGGCGTGATTACCTTAAGGATGCAGACGGATCAACCGTGATAACAAAACTTGACGAAGAAATCCTGAAAAAAATCGCAATGAGCGCAGGAGGAAATTACATCAGGGCAAGCAACTCAAATATTGGTCTGGATGAGATTTTCAATGATATCCGAAAAATGAAGAAGGAAGAACTTGAAAGTACAATGTATACTGAATATAACGATCAGTTCCAGATATTTGCAGCACTTGCAATCTTATTCCTGCTATTTGATATCTTAATCATGGACAGAAAGAACAGAAGGCTCCAGGATGTAAGGCTTTTTAAGTTCCGGATTGGGTAATAAATTGTAAAACAGATGTATAAGAGACATTCATATATCAGGTTTCATGAAAAAACAGGCATGCTGATCCTGATTTTTATGTTATTTTTTACAGGATACTCAATTGCACAGGCTGATAGGAAATTAATCAGGCAGGGGAACAGGGAGTATGAAAAGACCAGATATTCGGAATCTGAAATATTTTACCGGAAGGCAATTGATAAAAATGAAGAATCAGCCGATGCTGTATTTAATTCCGGAGATGCCCTGTATAAACAAAAAAAATACGAAGATGCCGGAAAACAGTTTATTGAAACTCATAAAATGAATGAGGATAAAGTTAAGAAATCAGCAAGCCTGTATAACCTTGGGAACTCGTTCCTGATGGCAAACAAATTGCAGGAGAGTATAGAAGCATATAAAAACTCATTAAAACTTAAACCTGATAACCCGGAAGCTAAATATAATCTTGCCTATGCCCAGGACCTGCTCAGAAAGCAGCAGCAGGAACAACAGCAGCAACAACAAAATAAGGATAACAAGGATCAGGAGAAGAAGGAACAGGAGCAGAAAAAGGATGATCAGGAAAAACAGAACGATGACAAGCAACAAAAGCAGCAGGATCAGCAGTCAATATCAAAAGAGGATGCCGAGCGGTTGCTGAATGCCATTGCCAATGATGAAAAAAATGTACAGGAAAAAGTTAAACTGGCAAAAGCAGCAAAAGCAAAGGTCAAAACGCTAAAAAACTGGTAACTTGGCAGAATGAAAGGAAGGACGATTATACTGACAATTGTATTACTTATCCTGCATCTATGTACGGAAGGGCAGGAGATATCTGTCGTGGCAGATTACCCGGAAGTTGTCAGGACTGGTCAGCAATTCAGTGTCTCCTGGACAATTAATTCCGGGGGAGGTGATTTTTCAGAGCCTCCATTTGCAGGTTTTTATAAGCTTATGGGTCCTCAAACATCATATAGTTCCAGTACGCAGATTATAAATGGTAAGATCTCAAGAGAGACTAAGTATACATATATCTATTACCTTCAGGCTTTGAATGAAGGCAAATATGTAATCCCTCCTGCCACCTTCACCATCAAGAATAAGGCTTATTATTCCGATTCCCTGCGAATTGAGGTTATTGGGGGTAATACTTCTCAGCAAAATGTCCCGGGAACCGGAAGAGCTGTTGAAGACGGACCGGTTCAGGAGACCGGCGATGACGTTTTCGTAAGCCTGTTGCTCAATAAGAAAGAGGTATATCTTGGCGAACATATTGTTGCAACAGTAAAAATCTACTCAAGGATTGATATTTCAGGCATCAACGAAATTAAATTCCCCGGTTTTGAAGGATTCCTGAAAACTGACCTCGATACACCTCCTCTGACTTCGCTTCAACGTGAGAATGTCAATGGGACTATCTATGGAACCGGAGTTGTTCAGCAGTTTCTGCTTTATCCGCAGATTTCAGGCGACATTAATATTGATCCGGTGCAGATTTCTGTTTTGATCCGACAAAAAACAGGTCAGTCTGATCCTTTTTTCGGAGATTTTTTTGCTTCTTATGCCACTGTCCCAAAGGCCGTCCTGAGCAAAGCTTTGAGAGTGAAAGTTAATCCTTTGCCCGGAATAAAGCCTGCTGATTTTTCAGGTATTGTCGGAAAAGCAAATCTGGATGCAACACTAAACAAAGATACTGTGAATGTGAATGATGCAGTTAATCTTAAACTGATCATTTCAGGCAGCGGGAACCTGAAGCTGGCAAATGCTCCTGAAATGAAACTGCCAGCCGACCTGGAGGTGTACGACCCTAAGGTGACCGACAATCTCAAGAATGGTTTGAATGGAACCTCTGGTCAGAAAATATTTGAATATCTGTTGATTCCCCGGCACCATGGCGATTTTACAATACCACCAATAAAATACTCCTTTTTCAATATATCGACAAGACAATACGAAAACCTGAAAACTTCTGAACTTCATTTCTATGCAATCAAAAGTACTGATCAGAATGCCGGAATAACTGTTTACGGAGGTGTTTCAAAAGAGGATGTCAAATATCTGGGGCAAGACATAAGGTTCATAAAATCTGATCCGGGTCTGTTAAAGAAATCAGGCAATATTATGTCATCAAAACGAACCTTTTACACTACCTATGCATTTGCACTGGGTTTATTCCTGGTAATACTTTTTGTCAGAAGGGAACATATCCGTCGTAATGCCGACCTGAAATCAGTCAGGAACAGAAAGGCTGGGAAAGTCGCCGGTAAACGGCTCAAGGAAGCAGAAAAATGCCTGAAAGAGAAACAAACGGATAAATTCTATGAAGAGATATTAAAAGCGATATGGGGGTACCTGAGTGACAAACTCAATATACCAGTTTCGGAGCTCACCAGGAACAGTGCTGTTAATTCATTGACAGAGAAAGGAATTGATGAAGCCGACATAAATACTCTCACTTCGATTATTGACACATGCGAATATGCACGATTTGCTCCGTCATCATCCGCAGCTGAGGCTGAGAAGATTTACGAAGGAGCTTCAAAGTTTATCAGATTCGTTGAAAATTCAATAGGCTGACAGATGAAATCATTATATCGGAATATTCTGATACTTCTGGCACTGGTGCTGGTTCTGCCGGTTAATAAAGTTTTCTCACAGGAGGAGCGCTCAGAAAAATTCAGAAAAGGTGTTGAATTATACTCTGCTTCAAATTATCAGGAAGCCATTGAAGAATGGTTGGATATTTATAATACAGGGTACCGTTCAGCGACACTTAATTATAATATTGGCAATGCATACTTTAAGTTGAATAATGTACCCGGGGCTATACTGTTTTATGAACGGGCACTTTTACTGAAACCAGCCGATAACAGCATAAATTACAATCTGCAGATTACACGATCGCTGGTAGTGGATAAATTTGAAGAGATCCCCGAACTCTTTTTTATTAAATGGTTTGATTTCCTGTCGTTGTTGCTTTCAACCAATACCTGGGCCCTTGTCAGCATTATTTCCT
>Ga0154631_1298_pt4 | contig 10351 bp, 8 predicted proteins | sample Rifle2008BG13ft_FD_116060 | JGI IMG/M metagenome (GOLD analysis project Ga0154631, IMG submission 116060) | Bacteroidetes bacterium RBG_13_42_15 | reverse complement strand
TTAAGGGAGACCAGAATTACTGGGGTTACGTAACAGTGAAGTTATCCGCACAAAACTACCAGCAAACTATTTCAGAGATTGAGAAAAGATGGAAGGAATTCACATCAAATGATCCACTCCAGTATTACTTTGTGGATGAGGACTTTGAGCAGATGTATCTCCAGGAGAAACAGAATGCACAGCTTGCAGTGATATTTTCAATTCTTGCAGTTCTGATAGCAGCACTCGGATTGTTTGGACTGACCTCATTCACGGTGGAACAGCGCACAAAAGAGATTGGGGTGAGGAAAGCCATGGGATCATCAGTAGCAGGGATATATTATGAAATATCGAAGGAAATCATCGTCCTGGTTTCAATATCCGCACTTATTGCGTGGCCGTTGATTTACTATATTGCCGGCAAATGGCTCGAGAATTTCTATTTCAGGATTAGCCCGGGAGTCTTCAGCTTTCTTGCCGGACTCTTAATTGCAGTCTTCGTGGCAATAATGACGATAAGCTACAGGATCATGAAAGCTGCAAGAATAAATCCGGCACAATCGCTCAAATACGAATAAAAACCACGCTCTATGCTCAGAAATTACTTTCTGGTCACCTTCCGGAACTTATGGAAAAATAAAGTCTTTACCCTGATAAACATAGTTGGCCTCGGCATTGCACTGTCAGTCTGTATTGTTGCCTTTTTCAACCATATGTTCAACTTTGAATTTGACCGCAGTCACAAGAATTTTAAGGAAATATACAGAGTCAACTGTTACAGGGACATGCAGGGCAGGGAACAGGAATACGGCATTGCGCCCTCAACGCTCGGGCTTCATATCAAACAGGATATACCAGGTGTCCTGAGAGCATCAAGGTTGCAGCGGGCAGGGTCACCGGTTAAGGTGGATGATGACATTTTCCCGGCGCAGATCTCATTTGTTGATCCTGAATTCCTTGAGATCTTTACATTTCCCCCGGTTCACGGAGATACCAGAACAATACCCGGTACCGGAAACGTGCTTGTCAGCGAAACCATGGCCGGGACCTTGTTCGGCAATGAATATCCTGTTGGAAGGAATATCGTGATTACAAATGATCAGAATGAGGAATTTACCTTTACCGTAAGCGCCGTGTTTACGGACCTCCCTGAAAATTCAAGCTTCAGGATAGATATTCTTGCTCATTATGATAATTTCCTGCATATGTGGAAAGCCAATGATGCTGACTGGAAATTATGGACAACGGTGCTCTTTATCCAGGTTCCTGAAAAATCCCTGGTACCTTCAATAGCCAGTTCGCTGAAGAACTACATTCCTGTTCAGAACAATGCAAGGGAAGATTTCAGGATCAACAGGTTTTCATTGATCCCCCTCAATGAGGTGGGTTCCAATACAAGAAACATCTGGTCTTCAGGTCTTTTCCCTGCATTGCATCCCGCCGCGCTTATTGCTCCTCCTGTGATGGCAATATTCATCCTTCTTATTGCCTGCTTAAATTTTGCGAACACCTCAATTGCAACCTTTAGCAGGAGGCTGAAGGAGATCGGTTTGAGAAAGACATTCGGCGGACAAAGAAGGCAACTGGTAACCCAGTTCATGTTTGAAACCCTGATCATATGTTTGCTTGCACTACTGGTCGGCATTGCACTGGCATCGGTGCTGGTGCCTGCCTACAGCAACCTGTGGGCCTATATGTCGATTGAACTGACATTCAGCCGGTTTGGATTCTTCTGGATCTTCCTCATACTGCTGCTTCTATTAACAGGGTTTCTTGCAGGTGTTTACCCTGCATTGCATGTCAGCTCCTTCAGCCCGGTAAATGTCATCAGAGGTACCAATCTCTTCAGAGGGTCCGGAAAATTATCTTCAGGACTCCTGACACTGCAGTTCGCAATCTCGGTCATGGCTCTTGTTATGGGGATAGTGTTTGCCAGAAATGCTGAATATCAGCGAACTCTAGATCTTGGATACGATCGCGATAAAGTGATAGTTGTTCCGATCGCCGGAGAGCTTTACACTTCATTCAGGAATGAAATTATTTCCAATCCCAGGATCATCTCAGCTGAGGGGACAATGAACCACATGGGCTGGGGTAACTACAGGAGGCCTGTAAAGGATGCTGATAAGCAGCTTGAAGTGGATGTAATGGATGTCGGACCAGGATATGCAGAGACAATGGGACTCCGGCTGGCTGAAGGCCGCTTTTTTGATAAAACCAGGGTTACAGCCGACCGTGAAAATAAATCGATAATTGTTAATCAGAAACTTGTTAATGATTTCGGATGGAGTTCCGGAGTCGGTAAGACTATTACATTATATGACACAACTACTTTAAGAATAATAGGAGTTGTTGAAGACTTTTACATGAGCGGGGTATGGGAAGAGATTGAACCAGCTATGCTCAGGTTATCGGCCAGCGACAATTATAATATTTTGGCAGTAAGGGCAAATCCTGAAGATCTGCCCGGGATTTTGGACTTTATCAGCCAGAAATGGAAAACCCTTGGCACAAACCAAATATTTATTGGCAGGCTTCAGGAAGATCTGTTTCAGGAAGAAAAGGACATAAACGGAAGTATTCTGAAAGTGAACCTCTTTCTTGCCGTGGTTGCAATGCTGTTGTCGCTTATCGGGATGTACAACCTGGTTTCAATCGATATAATAAAACGTACTAAAGAGGTGGGAATAAGAAAGATACAGGGAGCTCCTGTGCATGTTTTAATGTTCCTTATCAGCAGGAAATTTCTTGTCGTCCTTCTGATTGCTTCAGTAATTGGATGCGCAGGAGGCTACTATATGTCCATTATGCTGATGGACAGCATCTGGGACTATTTTGTCAGGATCAGTGCAGGTATCCTGCTTTTGTCTGCCTTAATTATGATTACTGCAACATTGCTGACTATAAGCCTGAAGGTTGTAAGGGCATCTTTGAAGAATCCGGCGGAATCTTTGCGTTATGAATAGTCACTATAATCTCGATCAGGCATAAAATGAAAAGAAAATCCGCCCTGAAAGCAGATTTTCTGTGTTATAAAGTATTTTATATATGAGAAGAAAATAATCTCTAATACATTTTATTTATAAGCTGACCTATTTCATCGCGTTTCTTCAGAGGAAAAGCATAGTTCTTGCCATCGCGCGTGACGATATTCAATCCTTTCAGAAGGAATAATCCCTTGCTGTAGAAAATTACTTCCAGAATATTTTCAAAAAGTATTTCCAGGTTGAAAATGTTGCTCTCTTCTGTCAGGGGTCTAAAGTAGATCCTTTGATTGGTGACTATAAGTTTTCCGTTAACTGTTTTATTGTCAACAACCTGGTGGGTGTCACCGGCTTTCAGAACAACCTCATTGGGATTTAATTTTACAGTCATTGCAGTATTTTTTTCAGATTGTAATTAAATTTATTTTTACCTGTTTGTCGATTCTCTGTTATAAAGACGTAGTTATCGAATAAATGATGCATGAAACAAAGTTTCTTTTATCTTCTTTCTATATTTATACCCAATTGGTAAAAAACTATATGAGCCTGATTCAGGTTAATGAGTCCCTAAACTAATGTCAGGATAATGAGAAGTTACACCATTAAGATAGCTCTCAGAAATATTATCAGCAAAAAGCTCTTCTCATTGATAAATATTGCAGGATTAGCTTCGGGTATAACCGCTTTCCTGTTTATCTTACTATATGTTACATATGAAAGAAGTTTTGATGCGTACCATAAAAATTTCGACAATATTTACAGATTAAGGTATGAACGTTCCAGTGTCACGGGAGAATCGGTAAAATTTGCATCCTGTTGCCCTCCTGCGGCTATAAGAATAAGAGAACTATATCCTGAAGTCGAAAAAATAGGGAGGATCTTCAGGTACAGGGCGACAGTGATCTTCGGAGATCGTAAATTCTACGAGGAAAGGATGTACTTTGCTGAACCACAGATTTTCGAAATTTTTGATATTCAATTCATTACGGGCAGTCCCTCCTCTGGAATCTCCTCAGCGAACTGTGCTTTCATATCACAGTCCAAGGCCAGGAAATATTTTGGTGAGAATGATCCGATGGGACAGACAATTAGCGTCGACAAAGAGATGAGCTTCGTAATCACTGGTATATTTCGTGATATTCCCGAAAACTCTCATATGAATTTTGACATACTTCTCTCATGGCCAAACCTTATAACTCATTATGGTCCGGATATTGAAGGTTCATGGGGGGATACAGGTTTTTTTACGTATTTCATATTGAATCCAACTGCGTCTCCTGAAGGATTTGAGGGAAAGCTAAAAGAGCTGGTAGAAAGAGACTTTGGTGAAGAGCTGAGATCTTACAAACTTACATGCGATCTTAAGGTCCAGCCTCTGAAAGATATTCATCTGAAGTCAAAATTCATGCAGGAGATGGAGGTTAACGGCAACAGCGATACTGTCTTATTCCTTAATATTATTGCCTTTTTTATCCTGATAATAGCATGGGTTAACTATATAAATATCACTACTGCCAGAGCGCTTACGCGGGCAACTCAGGTAGGTCTGAGCAAGATTGCCGGAGCTTCCAGAATCCAGCTTATCGGGCAGTTTATTATTGAAACATTTCTGATAAACCTTGTAGCATTAGGCTTTTCATTTATTCTGCTGATATTGCTAAGACCTCTTTTCCATAACCTTACAGGTATCCCGTCTTCTTTCAGCTTCTGGAAGGAAGGCTGGTTCTGGCTCACTATTATAATACTACTGGTCTCAAGCGTTATTCTTTCAGGTGTTTATCCCGTATTTGTAATTACTTCTGTCAAGAGCTCCAAAATGATACAGGGAAATTATTCTCATTCAAAAAGTGGAGTTTTTTTACGAAAAGCACTTGTTGTATTCCAGCTTCTGATGGCAATCTCCCTTATAACCTGTACAATTATTGTCTTCAGGCAAAACAATTTTATTCGGGAACAGGACAAAGGAATCTCAATAAAGGATATTCTGGTGGTCAGGGCACCGCGTGTCAGAGATCCATCATTCGGAAGCCGGCTGGTCACATTTAAGGAGGAGTTGATTAAAAACCAATTAATTGCTAAATTCAGTGTTGGTACTGAAGTGCCCGGGCGGCAGATCTTATGGGATGCTGGTGGCATTTTCAGGGTTGGTTCTGACCAGAGCAAGAACTATCAGATAACAGGCATCGATTATGATTATCTCGATCTGCTTGAGGCCACAGTAATTGCAGGGAGGAACTTCGACCGCAGTTTTGGATCTGATTCATCTTCGCTTATTCTGAATGAGAAGGCAACAAAATGGATGGAATTTGAATCACCGGCCGAAGCTGTTGGTGCGAAAGTAAACTACTGGGACAATATTTATACAATTATTGGCGTGGTGAAGGATTATTGTCAGCAATCCCCAAAAGAAGCATATGAACCTCATATCTTCAGATTCATGCCGCACGGAAGGGATATCAGAGGATTCTTTATGATGAAAGTCCTTCCGGGAAATGAAAATGATGTCCTGAATCTGGTAGAAGAAAAATATTGCGAATTCTTTCCTGATAATCCCTTTGACTTTTTCTTTCTCGAAAACTACTATGATCAGCAGTACAGGAATGAAAAGCTTCTCGGAAATATTTTCGGTATTTTCGCTTTACTGTCAATAATCATTACCTGCCTTGGAATATTCGGATTGACTTCCTATCTGATGATCCAACGGACTAAAGAGATCAGTATCAGAAGGGTGCTGGGATCGGACAAACACAATATTATCCTTCTTTTTTCAAAAGATTTTATCTTTATCACGGCCATAGCTTTTGTTTTGGCAGGACCTGTGAGCTATCTCTGGATTACAGGGTGGCTGAAAACATTTGAATTGAAGCTGGGAATAACGTTCTGGGACTTTTTGCTCCCATATCTCTTTGTGCAGTTCCTGACGCTGGTTACAATCGGATTCATCGTAAGTAAAACCGCATCTGTAAACCCCTCTGATAACCTGAGAACCGAATAAGATCAGGAAAATAATTGGTGAAATTCTATCCTTAATACTCAAATTAATTATAATAGTGTCTAATAATTAGACATTAATGATTAATTTCGGAATTCAATTAATAAGTTATGAACAAGGGATTTAAAAAGCTTATTCATGGTGCATCGCCGACGATGATAAATGTACTTAACATTGTGCAGAAAGTTGCTGCAACCGATGCCAATGTTCTGATTACCGGCGAGAACGGTACCGGGAAGGAGCTTGTTGCACTCGAGATCCATAACCGTTCGAAGCGGGCAGGGGAGTTGATGATCAGCGTTGATATGGGATCAATACCTGAGACGCTGATTGAAAGCGAACTTTTCGGGCATGTGAAGGGTGCATTTACCGATGCCAGGGAAGACCGCAAGGGAAAATTCGAGCTTGCATCCAATGGTACACTTTTCCTTGATGAAATCGGCAACCTGTCGCTTCATTCCCAGTCAAAACTCCTTAATGTCCTGCAGAACAGGAAGATTGTAAGGGTCGGTTCAAACCATGAAACAACTGTAGATATCCGGCTTATCTGTGCCACAAACCGCGATCTGGTGAAAATGGTCTCCGAGAGCCGGTTCCGCGAAGATCTGCTTTACAGGATCAATACTATTATGATTGAGGTTCCGCCTCTGCGCGACAGGGTTGACGATATCCCGGTGCTGGCAAATTATTTTCTCAGGGCTTATTGTGAGAAATATAACAGGATTCAAATGAGATTTAATACACATGCTCTTGAAAAGCTGGCAAACTACAGCTGGCCGGGAAATGTCAGGGAGCTTCAGCACTCTATCGAAAAGGCGGTTATAATGAGTGATTCTGCAGTACTGTTGCCAACAGATTTTGAATTCAGCCTGGCGTCCAGGAGTATTCATCGCCAGGAGCTGACCCTTGAAGAAATGGAAAAGCAGATGATTATCGACAGCCTGAAACGCAACAGCAATAATCTCAGCGTTGTCGCTGAAAAGCTGGGGATAACCCGGCAGACACTCTACAACAAACTCAGGAAGTATAATTTGTAGGGGCGTTGCATGCAACGCCCTTACTATCAGAGTACAATCTGACCGTCAAACAGATTCACTATTCTGTGAGCATAGCTTGCATCCCTCTCGTTGTGTGTCACCATGATTATTGTGGTTCCCTCCTTATTAAGCTCGCAAAGAAGGTTGATGACTTCAATTCCGTTCTTTGAATCGAGGTTACCGGTGGGCTCATCTGCGAGAATCAACCTTGGATTTGCCACAACAGCACGTGCTATTGCCACTCTCTGCTGCTGTCCTCCTGATAATTGCTGGGGAAAGTGTTTTGCCCTGTGGGTGATCTTCATCCTGTCCAGCGCATCTTCTACCTTTTTCTTCCTTTCGCTGGTCTTCATTTTCAGATAGATCAGGGGCAGTTCAACGTTCTCAAACACGTTTAATTCATCAATGAGGTTAAAGCTCTGGAAAACGAAACCGATATTTCCTTTGCGGAATACTGTCCGGTCACGCTCCTTTAAATTTGCCACTTCGGTCCCGTTAAACAGGTAGCTCCCTGAAGTGGGATTATCAAGCAGTCCCAGAATATTCAGAAGTGTCGATTTTCCACACCCTGAAGGACCCATAACAGCAACATATTCACCTTCTTTTACATCAAGATTGATTTTGTTGAGAGCAGTAGTCTCAACTTCTTCGGTCCTGAAGATCTTTGTTAATTCATTAGTTTTGATCATGACATTTTTTATTAAAAGTTATTTTGTTCTCTTGAAAACCAGTTTTTCATTCTTGCCGAAGGTTTCATAACCCGATATTATTACTTTTTCAGCAGGTTGAAGCCCTTCAAGTACCTCATAATACTTGGGATTTTTTCTTCCGATTGATATTGTCCTTTTGGTTGCAAATGATTCAGAAGGATCCAGTACAAATATCCATTGTCCTCCGGTTTCCTGGAAGAATCCGCCTATTGGTACAAGAACCGATACTTTTGGCTGCCCCAGCTGCAGGCTCGTATAGTATGTCTGCCCTGTTCTTATATTGTCGGGCATGCTATCCCTGAATATCATATCGATTTCAAATGTCCCGTTTCTTACTTCCGGGTAGACCCTTCTTACAACAAGGTTGAATTCGCTTCCCTGCCTGTCGAGTGTAGCAGTAAGCTGTGTCCTGACCCTGTCGATGTAGTGCTCATCTATCTGAGCCGTAACCTTATAGGATGTTAGCACATTAATCTGACCCATATTGGCTCCCCGTGAGATAGATTGTCCGATCTCAGGGACGAGGAGCCCAAGCTGACCATCAACAGTAGCCTTTACATTCAGGTTATCAACTCTTTGCCTGACAAGAGCCAGGTTCCGGCGCATGTTTTCAAGATTTGCTTTTAAAGTTTCCACCTGTACTGACCGGAATATGGAATCCTGCCTTTCCCGCTCCAGAAAAAGATCGCGGGAACTGAGAGCCATATCCAAATCCTCTTTTGACCTGATAAATTCTTCCTGGGAAATCAGGTTGTCTTTTATGAGAACAGAATTCTGCCGGTATATGCGTTCCTTTCTTTCGATATCATACTTCAGGCTTATAAGTTCTCTTTTAATTGAGATCCTTTCCTGTTCCATTGTAACCTGGGTATTTCTGAGGAAATTTTCCTTTTCGGCAAGCTGGGCTTCGCTGTCGAGGATGTTAAGATACAGGTCTGGGTTGCTTAATCTTAAGATGATATCACCTTTATTTACCATTGACCCCTCTTCGATAAGGATCTCCTCAACACGCCCGCCCTCCTGGGCATCAAGGAATATAATGCTTATGGGTTCAACAGTACCCGAGACTGTTATATAATCGTTGAACTGGTCCTCGATGACCGACTCAATGATCAGCTTATCTTTTTCAACCTTGTAGGTGGAGGTCCGGTCAGCAAAAAAAGCCATGTAAAAGAGCACAAGAATTATTATCCCGAAAGCGATGTATCCGATATGTTTTTTCTGAAGTCCTTTTTTCTTTGGAATTGGCTTATCCATTTTTTCGGCAGGGGTGTCCATGTATTCTATCTTTTAGTTTAGTTGTTCAGTATTTTTTCATATTCTCCTGTTGAATAGAACTGGATAGTAAGTCTCCTTATAAGCAACTGGAGCTTTGTTCTTAGAGCTTCTGTTTCAGCCCTGAAGAGAGTAGTTTTGGCAGCAGAGTAGTCTGTTACATCAACCAGGCCGGCTTCAAATTTCTTTTCAACAGCATCAAATGATTTCTTATTGTACTCAAAATTCTCAGCGGCGGCGCTGTATTCATCTTTCCCCCTGTTAAAATTGAGACAGGCATTTTCGATGTCGGTATATAAGCTGTTCTTTTCCAGTTGGAGCTTTAGCCCGGCATCATTCATCCTTATTTTTGCCAGCCTTATATTCCTGCCTGAACTATAGTTGTTAAATATCGGGATATCGAGCGAAAAATAGATGGCCTGACTGTTATTGTTTTTTAACTGAGTCGAGTATGAATCCTGTGCGGGGACATCCTCACTGATCAATTTATAATATCCTGTAAATATGGCACCGCCAGCGGAGATCCTTGGTGCAAGATAACCCCTGGCAGCTGCAACCTGCCTTTTTGAGGCTATCAGTTCGTAATTTATTGCCTTAAGGCGCGGAAGTGTCTGAGAGGAGATATTATAGACACTGTCAACATTATAATTATCATCTGTTATGAGTGTATTATTCAGATCCGGCATCAGAATATCAAATTCAGTTCCGGGTTCAAGCTGAAGCAACTGTTTAAGGGATGTGACGGCCTGGCTGGTTGTGTTTCTGGCAATAGTGTAGGACAGCCTGTCTTCTGAAGCCCTGCTTTGCAGTTCATACTGTTTTGAAAGGGCTTCTTTACCCGTTTCAACCATTTTCGTGATCCTGAAAAGCTGTTTCTCGGAAAGCTCCAGTTGCATTTTTGCCGCATCTTCAAGTCCCTTTGCGTACAGAACCTGGTAATATATTCCAAGGATGTTGACGACCAGAGTATTTCTGTTTACTTTCTCGGTTTCCAGACCAGCTTTGAGCATGAACTTGTTGGCTGAAATTGTGTTAAGTGCAGCAAAACCACTGAAGAGTGTTAAGGAGGAGCTTACTGAATATGAATTGCTGAGATTTTGTTCAAACGTGATGAGGTTAGTTACAGGGTCGATCGATCTTCCAAATCCGATCTGCAGATCGGAACCCATGTTCAATGATGGAAGCATATTCATCTTAGCCCTCAGCAAATCTGCTTCTCCGGATTCGGTCTGAAGCATTTGCCTCTGAAGCCCGATGTTGTTTTCAACAGCATAATTAATGCAATCCTGAAGAGTCCATTTTTTACCCTCCTGGGCTGTCGCTTCTCCGGGACCCATTATTATGTATAGCATCAATATCAGGATTATTCTTTTC
>Ga0154631_1013_pt4 | contig 10423 bp, 8 predicted proteins | sample Rifle2008BG13ft_FD_116060 | JGI IMG/M metagenome (GOLD analysis project Ga0154631, IMG submission 116060) | Bacteroidetes bacterium RBG_13_42_15 | reverse complement strand
TGTGAGGCTATAGTCCTTTTCCAGATAAGTTCATATAGTTTTTTCTCATTCTGACTGCCGGTTATTGTAAATGAGTTAAGGTATGCCGGTCTGATAGCCTCATGAGCCTCCTGGGCTCCTTTTGATTTCGTTTTAAACTGACGCGTTCTTGAATATTTTTCGCCGAATTCCGAAAGAATTACTTCTCTCGATTTTGCCAGAGCAAGTTTCGACAGGTTGGTCGAGTCGGTCCTCATGTAGGTTATTTTTCCAGCTTCATAAAGTTTTTGAGCAACCGTCATAGTCTGTGACACCGAAAAGCCAAGCTTTCTGTAAGCTTCCTGCTGAAGAGTGGAAGTAGTAAAAGGGGGTGCGGGCGATCTGGTCCCCGGTTTAACTGAAATACCGGCCACCCTGAATTCAGAATTACTGCAAACATCAAGAAATCTTGCCGCATCATTCTCGTCAGAAAACCTCTTGCCAGCCTCAGCCCTTATCAGGTTGTTCTCTGTATTATCCGGATCTGTCCTGAAAATCCCGTTTATGCGGAACGATGATTCTGGTTTAAATGCTATTATTTCCCTTTCCCTTTCAACAATCAGCCTAACGGCAACCGACTGTACTCTTCCTGCGGATAATGCCGGCTGAACCTTTTTCCAAAGTACAGGTGATATTTCAAAGCCGACAATCCGGTCAAGAATACGTCGTGCCTGCTGCGAGTTGACAAGATTCATGTCGACCTGTCTCGGATTCAGGATTGCTTTCGCCAAAGCATCCTGGGTTATTTCATGGAATACTATCCTTTTGGTTGTGGGCAGGTTGAGTTTCAAAACACTCACAAGATGCCATGCTATTGCCTCTCCCTCACGGTCCTCATCAGAAGCTATCCATACGTTTTTAGATTCAGCGGCAGCTTTCCTCAGCTCAGCTACAACTTTTGCTTTTTCTTTAGGGATTTCATATTCGGGAGAGAAATTATTCTTAATATCAATACCAAGATTCTTTTTTGCCAGATCACGGATATGACCGAAACTTGATACTACACGGAAATCTTTTCCCAGGTACTTCTCAATGGTTTTTGCTTTTGCAGGCGACTCAACAATTACTAGATTTTCGGTCATATCGGATGGGTTTTACACTTCTAAAAAACACGACAAAGTAAATCATTTAGGTTCCAAACTTCAAAATAAACGGTCAAGATTCTTTATTAATTACTATTTTTGAACCAAACTCCCGAAGCTCATGAAAGGCAATTCATCAAACAGGAAGTACCTTATCGGATTCTGGACATTGTTCACTTTACCATTTGTAACAGTGGTTTTTCTGTTCATTCTGATCTCAAAAGGGAAGCTTGGGCCTATGCCCTCGTTCAGGGAACTCGAAAATCCTGAATACAACCTGGCTGCTGAAGTATATTCTGAAGACGGAGTGCTCCTCGGCAAGATAAGTTTCGAAAACCGGACATGGACAGAATACAAGGATCTCTCTCCTTATCTTATTGATGCACTGATTGCGACAGAGGATATCAGATATTACAGACACTCGGGTATTGATATCAGAGGTCTGGGCAGAGCTGTTGTCCGGACAATTGTTCTTGGACAAAAAACAGGGGGAGGAAGCACAATTACACAACAGCTGGCAAAACAATTATATCCAAGAGATACTGCACGCATTTCTAAATTTACCAGAAAGATGAGGCTTGGCGTTTCAAAATTCAAGGAATGGCAGACAGCTGTGAAACTCGAAAAGAGCTATACCAAGGAAGAGATAATAGCTATGTACCTGAATAAGTATGATTTCCTCTACCAGGCAATTGGTATAAGGTCGGCCGCCCGGGTCTATTTCAATACTACTCCCGATTCGCTTAAGATTGAGGATGCTGCTCTCCTTGTCGGGATGCTTAAGAATTCAAGTGCTTATAATCCTAAAAAGTACCCCGACCGGATGATTCAGAGGAGGAATATTGTCCTTTCACAGATGGCCAAGTACGGGTATCTTCATCCCGATATTGCCGATTCAGTAAAATTGCTTCCGATTGATCTTGATTTCACGATGGAAGACCATAATACAGGACTCGCAACATATCTAAGGGAATACCTGAGAAATATTATGCGAAGACCGGAACCTGACCGGAACAGATATGAAAGGGAATCATCATATGAGGATGCGCTTTGGGAATGGGAGAATAATCCGTTGTATGGATGGTGCAACAAAAACAAAAAACCGGACGGATCCAATTATGATATTCACAAGGACGGACTTAAAATTTATACAACGGTCAATTCAAGAATGCAGCAATATGCCGAGGAGGCTGTGGCAGAGCACCTTTCAAAGGAAGTTCAGCCTGATTTTTATAAGCGTGCGAAGGGATTCAGGAATCCTCCCTATTCGAACGACCTGTCAAAAAGGGAGGTTGAGGATTTGATAATGAGATCAGTAAAGGACAGCGAAAGGTACATTATGATGAGAGCCCGTGGTGTTCCCCTGGATTCAATAATGCTTGCATTCAATACAAAAGTTCCCATGAGGGTTTTCTCCTGGAAGGGAGAGAGGGATACTATTATGACACCGTATGATTCAGTAAGGTACTATAAATACTTCTTGCGTTCAGCATTTCTTGTCGAGGACCCTCATACCGGGTACATTAAGGCATATGTCGGAGGTCCTGATTTCAGGTATTTCAAATGGGATGCAGTAACTCAGCAAAGGAAACAGGTTGGCAGTACAATCAAGCCCTTTCTCTACACCGTGGCGATGCAGAACGGGTATACTCCGTGCGATGAAGTGGAGAATATACCCAGGTCATTTGATCTGCCCGGTGACTCTGTTCCCTGGATACCCAGAAGCTCAGGGCCAAAGGAATATCACGGGAAGATGGTTACGCTTAAGTGGGGACTGGCACAGTCGGAAAACTATATTTCAGCCTGGCTGATGCAGCAGTTCAGACCTTCAGCGGTGACCGACCTTATGAAAAAAATGGGCTTCAGGAGCTTTATTGATCCGGTGCCATCAATATTCCTGGGTACTTCGGATATAAAGCTTGAAGAAATGGTCGGATCTTACTCGACCTATGCAAACAGGGGAGTATATACAAGGCCGATATATGTCACACGGATCGAAGATAAAAACGGCAATGTGATTTCCAAATTCACCCAGCAGATTGAGGAAGTGCTCAGTGAGGAACAGGCATACCTGATGCTTGACCTTCTTCAGGGGGTTGTGCTTATCGGATCGGGAAACAGATTAAGAAGAGAACCCTATATGCTTCTTAACCAGATCGGAGGCAAGACCGGAACAACTCAGAATAATGCTAATGGCTGGTTTATGGGTGTCGCGCCCAATCTGGTTGGCGGTGTCTGGACCGGCGGGGAGGATCAGTCGATTCACTTTGAGACTCTCAGTGAAGGGCAGGGAGCTGCCCTGGCGCTTCCGATATTTGCAATGTTTCTCAGAAAGGTTTACGACGATCCTCAGTTCGGAATAATGGAATCGGATGAATTTGAACGCCCCTCTAATTTCAATATTGAAATGGATTGCGACAAGGCAAAAAAAGAAAATTCCAGAAGGGGAGGGTATATCAGGGAGAAATATTAAAAAGCCCGGGACAGGGAGCAGTTGGCTGTCAGCTGAAAAGCGAGCGTACCAGAGCTTCTACTTTGCCAACCTGAATCACTTCGATGTCAGTTCCTTTATATATAATATTTCTGTGGAATTTGGAGATGTAAATTCTTTTGAAACCCATTTTAGAAGCCTCTTTAATTCGTTGTTCTATCCTTGAAACTGGTCTGATCTCGCCTGACAGGCCGACTTCCCCTGAAAAACAAATATCCCTGCCAACCGGGATATCAAGATTTGAGGATAAGACCGCAGCAATTATGGCAAGGTCAATAGCCGGATCATCTACCTTGATACCACCGGCAATATTCAGAAAAACATCTTTTATTCCTAATTTGAATCCGGCTCTTTTTTCAAGAACCGCCAGGAGCATGTTGAGGCGTCTTATATCAAATCCGGTTGAGCTTCTCTGAGGTGTTCCATAAACAGCACTGCTTACAAGTGCCTGGGTCTCAATAAGAAAAGGTCTTAGGCCATCGACAGTTGCAGCAATGGATATTCCGCTGAGGGGTTCATCGTGCTGATTAATAAACATTTCAGAAGGATTTGCCACTTCCCTTAGTCCGCTTTCAATCATTTCGAAAATAGCAAGTTCGGAGGTTGACCCAAACCTGTTCTTTACAGATCTTAGAAGGCGGTATACGTAGTTATTATCACCTTCAAAATAAAGTACTATGTCGACAATATGCTCAAGTACCTTTGGTCCGGCCAGGGTTCCATCCTTGGTTATATGTCCTATCAGGAAGACCGGTACTCCCGTTATTTTTGAGAACTTCAGAAGCTGAGCAGCGCTCTCTCTAACCTGTGAGACCGAACCTGCTGAAGATTCAAGAATTCCCGTACGTATTGTCTGAATAGAATCAATTATTATTAAACCGGGCTTAAGGTTTTCGGCCTGTACAAGTATCTTTTCAAGATCGGTTTCACTGTAGATGTAACATAGGGGATTGGATTTTTTAAGTCTTTTTGCCCGGAGGCTTATTTGCTCCTCACTCTCTTCTCCCGATACATACAATACGCATTTCCCGCTCAGGGCAAGTGCCAACTGTAACGCAAGAGTCGATTTCCCCACACCCGGCTCACCTCCGAGCAATATTAATGATCCGGCAACCATGCCTCCGCCCAGTATCCTGTCGAGTTCAGGAATGCCTGTTTTTTGTCTGTCATGTTCGTCTGACTTTATTTCATTGAGAAGTTCAGGTTTTCTCTTTTCACGTCCTGATGCATAAATGCTTTCACGGGGCGAAGAGGTTGCAATGATCTCTTCATGATAGGTATTCCATTCCTTGCAGGAAGGACACCTGCCTATCCATTTCGGAGATTCGGCTCCGCAATTCTGACAGACAAAGACTGTTTTTGTTTTAGGCATGATTACCATTTTTTCGATTCTTCCTGTAAAGCATATAAAATGCCAGTGCTCCGAGTATCAGCACAAGAACCAGCTGGGATTCATGAGTAAGGATAGCATACGCCGAAGCATCCTCGATACTGACCCCTTCAACGAATGCTATTCCCCTGGAAACGAAATAGTGGAACGCGCCCATTCCTCCCTGTACAGGGGCCGACATTGCAAGGCCGCCTATAACGAGTATGAAGATTGAATTCCCGAACGACAGATGAGAAGTACTCTCCAGGCAGAAAACAACAATCCACGTCATAAGGGCATAATTGAACCAGATAAATAAGGTGTGGAAGATAAACTCCCAGTTCCTTTTAAGCTTTAGAATAGTCTTAAGTCCGTGTATTACACCACGGGCAAGGTCAAACATTTTTGAAAAGAATCTGACCTTCCGGAGTTCCTTTTTATACCGGATCAACAGGAAAAGAGAGATGACTGCCAATGCTGTGAGAATAACCCATGGTATCCATGTTACACCAAATGCTGACAGCACTTTTTCCCTGAAGGGAAAGATAATGGTTTTATTCAGGTATTCCCTGATATCTGATCCACTGGTAAAGAAGAGTACAAACATGATCACAAGCAGACATATGAAATCTATGGTGCGTTCAAGCACTACTGTCCCAACCAGCTGATCGACGGGGATCTTTTCCTTCCTGCCCAGGGCAATGCATCTTGTGATCTCTCCTATTCGCGGGAGGGCAAGATTTGCCAGATACCCCGACATTAATGAATGAAAAGTGTTCCAGTATTTCGGGTGATATCCCAGGGGATTAATAAGGATTATCCACCGCCGGGCGCGGCTGAAGTAAGCAAGCAGGCCAAAGAGTGAAGATAGAAGCAGCCAGGAATAATTTGCACCTATAAGACTGTTTGCCAGCGCTTCAAAATTAACTGTGCGGAAAGCAAGCCACAGCAGCAGGATCCCTACAGCAAGAAAAGCAATAAACTTTCCGCCCTGTATTAAACCTTTCTTCAAATTCAGATCAATTTATTTGTTTTTGTATCAGGGAAAATAATAACCGGCCTGAATGATTTTGCTTCCTGAAAATCAATTGTGGCAAAGGACATAATTATAACAACATCTCCAATAGCTACCTTCCTGGCTGCCGGTCCATTCAGACATATTTCACCTGATCCCCTTTTCCCTTTGATCACATAGGTTTCGAGACGTTCACCGTTATCTAAATTCAGGACCTGGACTTTTTCATTTTCAATTATATTGGATGCATCCATCAGATCCTCATCAACACTGACACTACCAACATAATAGAGATTCGCCTCTGTAACGGTAACCCTGTGGATTTTTGATTTTAATACTTCTATTAGCATTTGTAACCGGGTAAAATTTATTATGCCGCAAATTTATATTTCCTTTTGATTGCTCACAAGGGAATTTCAATATTATCTATAAGTCTTATTTTACCGGCTTTTACTGCAATGCAGCCATAATATCTCTTCTCTTTTTTCATCTCACATCGTGCAGCAACCGGTCTTAATTCCAAATCATCAACGATTTCGAAATACTCCACCTTGAATCCTTCCGATTTTTCAATGTTCTTTACAACATAAGCAACCAGATAGGGGATATCATGATCATTTATCATATTTGCCGCGGCTGAAATCGTTGAATATATTCTGCCGGCTTTTTTTCTTATTTCGGGATCAAGAAGCCTGTTCCTGCTGCTCATTGCCAGACCATCATCTTCGCGGATAATCGGATTCCCTATAATCTTAACCTTGCTTCCGGTTTGTCTTACAAGTTCTTTAATTACAGCAAGCTGCTGAAAATCTTTCTGTCCGAAAAATGCCATATCTGGTTTCACTATATCAAACAACCTGCTGACCACCTGGCCAACACCGTTAAAATGTCCGGGTCTGCGCAATGCCTCCATTACATTTTCCAGATTCCCGAAAAGAAATACTCTCCTGTCCTCAACAGGGTAAATCTCTTTTTCGTCAGGAGTGAAGACGAGGTCATCTCCCCTGAGAGCCTCCTGAAGCATATTAAGGTCATCATTCAGGCACCGGGGATAATTCTTCAGATCCTTTTTATCATTGAACTGGGTGGGATTTACAAAAATACTGACCACAACCTGAGGACAGAGTGCCATTGCATTCCTTACAAGCGACAGGTGACCCTTGTGCAGGGCACCCATAGTCGGTACAAGTCCCAGAGGAGAAAGTCCAGAGCTTTTAATAGCTTTTTGCAGACTTTTTATTGTACTGACTACTTTCATAATTCTTGATTTTTATGCAAACCTAAGCGAAATTAAAAGATTTGAGTTCATTCTGACAGAAATTAAGACGGAGACTAAACTGAAATACCAATAAGTATGTATTGATAATATTGTCATTTTTTATTATTATCTTTGCAAATTGGTACGGAATGGTATATCCAGGCATGTAGATGGAAAGCAAAAAAGTATTGTTCATTTCACAGGAGATCACTCCATATTTAGGGGAAACGAAATTATCAAAGATAGGAAGATTTCTCCCTCAGGGTATCCAGGAAAGGGGAAAGGAGATACGTACCTTCATGCCGAGATATGGAAGTATAAATGAAAGAAGGAACCAGCTTCATGAGGTGATAAGGCTCTCAGGAATGAATCTCATTATTGACGACACCGATCATCCTCTCATAATTAAGGTTGCCTCCATTCAATCAGCACGAATGCAGGTTTACTTTATTGATAATGATGACTATTTCCAGAGGAAACATACTGTATCTGACGGAACGGGGAAGGAGTTTGAAGATAATGATGAGCGTGCTCTCTTCTTTGCGAGGGGGGTAATTGAAACCGTAAAAAAGCTGCGATGGGCTCCTGACATAGTTCATTGTCATGGGTGGATGGCATCGCTGATTCCTGTTTATCTTCGCAGTATTTACAGCGATGATCCGCTGTTTCACAATTACAAAATAATCTATTCGGTTTATAGCAACGATTTCAAAACTCCGTTCAGACCTACATTTGCCGATAAACTAAGATACGACGGAATAGATGGTGAAAGCCTTAAGCTGGTGAAGAATCCCGATTTTATTAATGTTTCAAAGTTGGCAATTAAATATTCAGATGCTGTAATAATAGGCAGTGAAGATGTTAATGAAGAATTATTAAAATACATCAAGACAATAAATAAACCTGTACTGGCATTTCAGGATGAGTCACAGTACATTGATGCCTATAACGATTTTTATGACAAAATGCTTTCCTGATCATCTTCTTCTTATTCTGCTGCAATATTTGATTTCACTTCTCCGTTTTTTTTAGTTAAAATGAACTAAAATCAGTCAGATTCGATTCTGATTTAAAAATTACCGCGTATGTGTGGAATAATTGGTTATATAGGATCAAAGCCTGCCCGTGAAATTATTATTAACGGATTAAAACGTCTGGAGTATCGTGGATATGATTCAGCCGGTCTTGCCATCGTCAATGGAGAAACAAAAGTCTTCAAATGCAAGGGAAGAGTAGCAGATCTGGAAGCAATGGTAAACCAGACAGATTTTAATGGTACGGTAGGAATGGGGCATACAAGATGGGCAACACACGGTGAGCCAAATGAATTAAATGCTCATCCGCAGGTTTCCTGCAAAGGCAATTTTATTGTGGTCCATAACGGGATAATTGAGAATTATGCCATTATCAAGAAACATTTGCAAAGCCGGGGTATCGAATTTACAAGTCAGACTGATACAGAGGTTCTTGCCAATCTGATCGAACACCTCTATCTGGAGGGGGATCTTACTGCAGAACAAGCAATTACACTTGCATTGAACAGGGTTGAGGGAGCTTATGGTCTGGTAATTATATGTACAAAGGAGACTGACAGGCTTTTTGCAGCCCGGAAAGGCAGTCCCCTGGTAATTGGTGTCGGAGAGGGTGAAAACTTCATTGCTTCCGACGCAACCCCGATAGTTGAGTACACCCAAAGGGTGATCTACCTGAAAGATGATGATATTGCCATAATAAAAAGGGATGAACTTGTCCTTAAGACTGTACGACCAGGTAAAATAGAACCTGAAGTAAAACAAGTTGAGCTTAAGATCGGAGAGATCGACAAGGAAGGATTTGCTCATTTTATGCTGAAGGAGATTTATGAACAGCCCAGAGCTATTCATGACACTTTCAGAGGCAGAGTATTGCCCGATCACAGTGGTATAATGCTGGGAGGTCTTCATGAAGTGCTGGAGACCATATCTCAATCGGAAAAAATCATCATTGTGGCATGCGGAACATCATGGCATGCCGGTTTACTTGGTGAATATATCTTCGAAGAATACACCAGGATCCCTGTGGAAGTGGAATATGCCTCCGAATTCCGCTACAGGAATCCGATAATAAAAAAAGGTGATATAGTAATTGCCATAAGCCAGAGCGGTGAAACAGCTGATACTCTGGCAGCAGTGAAACTGGCAAAAGAAAAAGGTGCAAAGGTGCTTGGGATATGCAATGTTGTAGGTTCCAGCATACCCCGTGAAACCGATGCCGGAGTCTACACCCATGCCGGTCCTGAAATAGGAGTTGCATCAACAAAGGCATTTACAACCCAGGTTACTGTTCTGGCAATGATGGCTTTTGAAATCGGGTTTCTGAAAGGAATAATCTCGCAGGAAACCTATAAGGAACTTATAAATGAGCTGGTTTCCATACCGGCAAAAATCGAAAAAGCACTTAATGTAAATGACCAGGCCCTTGATCTTGCAAAAAAATACCAGGATACCCGAAATGCTCTTTATCTGGGCAGGGGATATCTTTTCCCTGTTGCACTTGAAGGAGCATTAAAACTTAAAGAGATCTCTTATATCCATGCTGAAGGCTACCCGGCAGCTGAGATGAAACATGGTCCCATTGCTTTAATAGATGAAAATATGCCGGTTGTAGTTGTAGCTACTAAAGACGATACCTACGATAAAATAGTAAGCAACATCCAGGAAATCAAAGCCAGAAGGGGAAATGTAATAGCCATTGTCACGGAGGGGGATGAATTAATCAGGAAAATGGCTGACTTTGTACTGGAAGTACCTGAAACACTGCCGGCATTCTCGGCCATACTGGCAGTGATACCGCTTCAGCTGTTATCCTACCATATTGCCGTTCTTAGGGGATGTAATGTTGATCAGCCAAGGAACCTTGCCAAATCAGTGACTGTTGAATAGAAAGTAATAAATTTGTCTGATATGAAATCCGCAAACAAATTCAGGGAACTCACATTAAACGAAATTAATAAACTGACATCCAATGGATGTGGGTGTGATGACTGGGCCAGGGTTAAGGTAAGAGATGGATTTGATCCCTCAAGATGCCTGAATGTTTTTTTTTCAGGCGATATCAAACTTGGAAGATTCAACAAATCACATACAGATGAGTCAGGGGTAAACATCCGCTACGGTATCTCAAATGCTCATATCCATAATTGTGATATTGG
>Ga0154631_1028_pt1 | contig 10437 bp, 9 predicted proteins | sample Rifle2008BG13ft_FD_116060 | JGI IMG/M metagenome (GOLD analysis project Ga0154631, IMG submission 116060) | Bacteroidetes bacterium RBG_13_42_15 | reverse complement strand
TAACCTACAGAGTAAAAATAATGCTTCTGATATGCCAAATATTGCTTTTGCAGAAATTGAATATGATTTTGGGACAATTCGTTCCGGTGGAGATGCTGTACATTATTTTGTTTTTTCGAACACAGGCAGAGTTCCTCTGGTTATTTTAAATGTGCGGACATCCTGCGGCTGTATGGTCCCGGCATGGCCTAAAGCCCCTGTAAGCACAGGTATGAAAGATTCATTGAGGGTTGAATACAACACCAAAGTAAAAGGCACATTTAATAAAGTCATAACAGTGCAATCAAATGCAGCAAATGCTTTGGTCGAATTGAAAATTAAAGGCAGTGTGATCAAAGCAAAATGAAGTGGAATGGGAATCATATTAAATGTCTGTTGAAATTTGTCTATAGGACAACTTTTTTTCTTATTCTCCCTGTAGTATTTTTTCAACAATGTACAGGCCAAAAAGAACCGGAATTACCTGAACCTTTGTCAATAGAGTTTATTCCACATGATGTTACAACTTTCCGGGGAACTGATGGCTCAATTGAAATTGAGGTGACAGGAGGTACTTCGCCATACAGTTATAACTGGTCAAATGGAGAAACAACAAAAAATATTGAAGGGCTGACAGCCGGAGTTTATTCAGTAATAGTAAAAGATGCAGTAGACACCACTGTCACAGAAAGTATTAAAATTAATCAGCCCATACCAGAAAATTCAGTCATTGATATCGAAGGAAATATTTACACCACCATTAAAATTGGTGAACAGACCTGGATGCAGGAAAACCTTAGGGTATCGGTTGCTCCCGATAGCACAGCAATTACAAGTTACATATACAATGACGAGGCGGGAAATGAAGAAACATTCGGAAGACTTTACACATGGGACGTGGCAATGAATGGTTCAACCTCGGAAAAAGCACAGGGGATATGTCCTGTTGGCTGGCACATTTCTTCCGATGAGGAATGGAAAACTCTTGAAATGTATCTGGGAATGACCCGGCAGGAAGCAGACCTTTCAAATACCTGGCGCGGCCAGGGTGTCGGTACAAAACTCGGGAAGGGAGGTGAATCGGGTTACGAGGCTGTTTATGCCGGAAGGCGTGCCGACTATGGCACTTACAGCCTGCTTAACCAGTACGAATATGTCTGGACATCAACAGAGTCAGGGCAGTATGCATGGCGCCGCTGCCTCGAAATAGGTATAAGCACTGCCGGAAGATGGAATACCTTCCCAAAAACCTATGCATTTTCTATCAGATGTATAAAAGATTAATAGAAAACGGGAATGAGACAGCTAATCACTTTATTGTTATTGTTATTTGTAGTGATTTCATGTAATAAAGACGATAATGGAGGTTCAGAGGATCCTGATCAACCTTTTATTTTTTCATCCCTGAGCGCAGAAAAAGATACAATTGAATCGGGCCAGTCAACAAAAGTAACTGCAGTGGCATCAGGATACAGGCTTACTTATAAGTGGTCTGCAAGTGCCGGAGATATTCTCGGCTCAGGCGATGAAGTTGTGTATACAGCTTCACCTTGTCACATCGGTAAAAATACAATCACCTGTACAGTTCGTGATGGGAATAATGTTTCTGAATCCAAAGAGATATTCATTGTCGTTAAATAAACTGATAATAACGTCCTTGCTTGTGTTTGGATTATGTGTTGATCCTGTATTGGCACAATGCCTCTCTTCTGTAAATCCGGTGGGGGGATCTAACAATCTCCTGGTTTTGGAGAAGCACTCGCTCAGGATCATTTCGTTTTACAGGTATAACTATGGCAATCAGTATTTTGAAGGAGACAAACGTTCAGATTTCAATCTGATTAAAGACGCAAACTACAATTATGCCGGAAGTATTGTAGGATATGGCCTGGCCAGTAAAGTGACACTGGAAACGGAATTCGGCTATTTTTTTAACAAAACACAGAATTACAACCTTGAACCTGCTTATACTTTGAGGGGCAACGGCTTTTCAAATGCAATATTTTCAGTTAAATACGGTATTTTAAAAGACGATGTGAAACGACTGTTCATTTCCTCAAGCATTGGGGCAAAAATTCCTTTTTCCACAAAACCCATTTACCGGGATGGCGTTGAACTGCCTGTTGAAGTACAACCTACTGTTGGAGCATTCGGGACGGTCTTTCAGTTATTCCTGGTGAAGGAGATACCGGTCACCGGGGTAAGATATTTTGTTACAGGCAGGATGGAGTTAAACTCCAGAAATAATCGGGATTATAAACTGGGGACATCGATTTTTACATCCTTCTTTTTTTCAAAACATCTTATGTTTTCGTGGTTGAAGGGAGACTGGACAACAATTCTGCAGATAAGGAATGAAATCCGGAGTAAAGATAAAACTGTCAACGGATGGAAAGAGTCGTCCGGCAGTACCATATTTTACTTTTCGCCGCAGATTAATTACACCATCAAGGAAAAATGGAACGTTTCAGTAATGGTTGACCTACCGGTTTATCAGTACTTCAATGGCACTCAACTGGCAACTAAATATGGCATATCATTGAATTTTGCCAGGGATTTCAAGCTGCAAAAAATCACTCCGTCTGAAAAAGCAAAAATGTAAGATAATAACCGGAATTTTTAAAGGGCTGTTCATGATCTTACTTTTAATTAGAAATTCTTCTCTGACGAAGAGATTATCAAATTTACATTTTATTCGATAATATCAAAACGGTAGGAATATTAACAACAAAAGGGACCATTTACTTTTAAGTACTGATTTTCAGAGTAAAGAGCACCGTGTATTTTTACTTTTGGATCTTTTCTCTCCGGAACCGGGACACTGCTGTAGAATATTGAATCCTTTTTCATTACCCTTTTTAGTTCTTTAATAAAGGATTCTATATTACCCAAAAAGTTTAATGATAAATCACAAACAGTTACATCAAAAAACTCATTACTAAACGGTAAATTAATGGCATCTGCAATAAAGAATTCAGCATCATGAAAATTCTTTTCTTTGAATTTTTTCACTGCCTGAAGAAGAAGTCCGCTGCTTATATCTATGCCTGTGTATGGATTATCATTATTTAATATATATGCTGCTGATCCGCTTCCTGTAGCTATTTCAAGTAAATTCTTTGCATGAATATTCCGATATTCCTCCTTTAATAAATCATAGTGCTTAGCAATGCTTCCTTTAAACTTTCTGGGAAATATTGATTTTTCCATTATGCGGTCGTATAGGAAAGAGAACATATCACCGAGCCAGGGCCTGAATTTTTTTATTTCGCCTCTATCATCAAGAATATAGTAGATCTTTTTCTTCTGAGTGATCTTTATAGATTCCTGTATTTTCATTTGAGACGTAGCTATAAGTTTTTTATATATTACTTGAACATTAGCCATTCTGCCCGGCTTACCTGCACCCAAAATCAATGCCTGCTCGAATCCTTTTTTTATCGAATCCTTAAAAATGCTGTCAATATATTTTGTTCTTGCAATAACATATGGATTTATACCTTCAGGGGATATCCTGCCTTTTAAATTGAGAATTTTAAGATTTAACAGAAGATTAATGAGACGAGGTAATAATCTAGCAGCAATAAAATCATCAGATTTATAATAAATATCGTTTTCAAGATATGATGATGCCCTGCACATACATGTGTAGGCCGCAGATCTTGAACTCTTCTAATCTATTCTTTTTCGTTTAATCATCTGCTTTAAAGCCAATGCACACAAGACTTGTAAACTTTATAATTCCATTTTCATTATTTTACGAAAACAGAAAAAATATGAACGTGAGCTTCATTTGGATAGGTCCCAGATACCAGCTGTCCTTTCAAGTTCGATAAGCGCCGCAGTATATTCAAATAATGCTTCTATATAATTTAATTGCAGTCCTATATAAGTTCTCTGGGCATTCAATACATCAATCAGTCCGCTTTCCCCATGCTGATATGAATAAATCCGTCCCTGGAGTATTTTGCCAGCATCCTCAACCAGACCAAGATTATAATGTTCAACCTTCTTATTCTGGCCAATAAAATTATTGTACGCCTGAATAACTTCTGAAGTTATTTGAAGCTCCGTTTCCTCATATGCTATCTGGCTCAGTTTTACTGCCAGATCAGCAGCCTGAAGAGATCCTCTATTGAGGTTCGAAAATTTTATTGGGAAAGCAATTCCGGCACTTAATCCATTAAAAGCCGGAGCAGGTGCTATCTCATTCTTAACTATTGAGTTATATGAATACCCTGTTTCAAGACTGAATTCAAAAGCGCGGTTAGCTTTCAGCAGATTAAGGTTTTTCTCAGATACTTCTTTATTCTTTATCGCAACCAGCAGATCTGCACGATTTTGAACCGCATCGTTAATAACCTCGTTGAGATTGAGATCACGCTGTTTGTATGGAAAATTGTCGGATGGATTATCCAATGTATCAGAAAATATTTTCCCCTGAAGTAGCATCAGGTCTACAAAGGCATTTTGCATATCAGCACAACTTTGATAAACCTCCGTCTGCTGCGATCTTGCCTCAAGGGAAGACTGTAATGCGTCAAGGCCTGTTGTTTCCCCGGTCTTAAGCCTTATACTGTCAGCACTGGCAAGCCTTGACATTTGTTCATAGATATCTTCCTGTAGCAGATAAATCTTCTGATTTCTTAAGCTGGCAAAATAGCTTAATGAAGCATCAGCCCGGAGGTTCTGGAAATAAGCATCAAGCATCAGTTGTGACAGCTCGTGCTGAGATCTGGCCAGAGCTATACCTGCTCCCCGTTTATTACCAAGATTAATGGGGTAACTGATTCCGGTCTCAACAGATTGTCCCATCTGGAGTGTTCTGTCTTCATTATTTGCATATGCAATTGAAACTTCCGGATCAGGGAACACTTTTGAAGCTTTTAGTTCAGCCTCTGCAATACTTACATTGAATTGCCCGGCAATGTATCCCAGATTACCTTTCATGACACTCCAAAGGTATTGAGATAAAGTAACGGGATTACTTTTATAACTGATTTCCTGCTGGGAATAAATAACATGTAAAATTGAGGCAAGCATTAACAAGGACAGAATCAAGGATCTTAAAATTCTTTTCATGGATTTTTTAGAGTTTTTCCGGATTACTTCTATTTAAAAACCTTTTCTCCAGCATGTAATAGAGAGCCGGAAGTACAATCAGAGTAATTAAAGTTCCAAATGCAAGGCCATATACTATTACAGTCGCCAGCGGCCGTTGAACATCTGACCCAATATTTGTTGAAAGCGAAGCAGGAACCAGTCCAAGAATTGCCACAGTGGATGTCATCAGAATCTGACGGAAACGGTGGGTCGCACCTTTGACAACTGCATCTTTTAAAATCTCACCCTCCCCCCTTAGATGATTTATATGGGAAATCATTAAGACGCCATTCATGGTAAATACTCCAAAGAGCGCAATAAAACCTACTGCTGAAGAAACATTGAAAGTCATGCCAGTTATGTTTAAAGCGATCATTCCACCGAAAACAGGGAATGGTAATGTTGCCATCTGCAACCAGGCTTGCCGGAAATTACCAAAACTCCAGAAAAGAAGAAGGAACATAAGGGCAAGCGATAGGGGTACGATCAGGATAAGCCGTGCAAAAGCCCTTTTCTGATTGTCAAACTGCCCGCTCCACTTTAAAAGGAACTCATTATGGTTATAAGATACATTTTTTTCAATAGCCGCACTTGCCTCTTTGAGAAATGAGGTTATATCGCGGTTACGCATGTTGATCCTTACAGTCAGAAACCTGCTGTTCTCTTCACGATTAATAATTCCCGGGCCGGTAGTCGTAGTTATTTCAGCAATCTGGGATAATGGTATTTTTGCTCCTGTCGCTGAAGTCAGGAGCAGGGAACCAATTTTTTCAGGTGTTTCCCGTGATTGCTCATTATATCTGCCTATAACGTCATAGACTTTGTTGCCCATGAATACCTGCGAAATAGCTTTCCCTCCGATAGCGACCTCAATTAGTTCAGAAACATCAGAGACATTCAGTCCGTATAATGCAATCTTATCACGGTTTGCATGTATCTGGAGCTGTGGTAAAGGTGGTTCCTGCTCAATACTGACATCGCCGGCACCTTTTATACCGGTTACGGTGGCCACGATTTCTTCAGCTATTCTCCTGGCTTCTTCCTGGTTTTCACCAAATATTTTGATTGCAAGATCACTGTGAGAGCCTGCAATCTGATCCATAACCATATCAATGATAGGCTGTGAAAAGCCGACACTATACCCGGGGAGTTTAGCAAGATCCGTTGTAAGTTCATTGATCAGATCCGTTTTCCTTTTACCGTTCTTCCATTCCTTATATGGTATCAGACCTACTCCACATTCTGCATGAGATGTCGAAAACGGATCGGTTCCTTCATCATCCCTGCCTACCTGGGTCATGACATACTGTACCTCTTCATATTTCATTATGTGCATTCTCAGGGTATCAGCCATGGCTTTTGATTTTTCAAGGGTAGCACCTGGCGGCATCTGAACCTGGAGCCAGAGTGAGCCTTCATCGAGAGTCGGAAGGAAATCCTTACCAACAGTGTAGGATAAGATTATTGTTAATGCCATTATAACTGCCAGAGGTATAAAAACTTTTCTCGGCCTTTCAAGCAGTTTTGCTGTAAAACGGTGGTAGAGTTTTGTAAGTTTCTCAAGCCACCTGTTATGATAAATTTTCTGAGGTCTACGATAGATTATAAAAGCAAGACCTGGAATCAGCAGAAGAGCGACCCCTAATGCTCCCAGAATAGCAAAGCCAACAGTATATGCCATCGGTGAGAACATTTTCTTCTCAATTCTCTCAAATGTAAAAAGCGGAAGATATGCCATAATGATGATCAGCATCGAGAAAAAAATCGGCTTCCCCATTTCCACACAACGCTTTATAATATTTTCCTGCTGCAGCTCTTCGAGTGGATTCTCTTCTCTTTTTCTTAGAATCGTTTCAAGCATTACGATTGAACCTTCGACAATAATTCCAAAATCAATTGCCCCGAGAGAGAGCAGGTTAGCCTGAATGTTGGTGAAATGCATGAAAATAAAAGCAATAAGCAGCGACAGGGGTATGGTCACAGCAATGACAAGCGCGCTTCGCCAGCTTCCGAGGAAAATTATCAGAACTCCAATTACCAGCAGTACTCCAAACAGGAGTGTATGAGAAACAGTATTAATAGTCGCGTTTACAAGATGAGTCCTGTCAAGGAAAATATGGATGTTGACATCTTCCGGCAGGATCTTGTTATTCAGTTCATCAATAGCATAATGAACCTTTTCCAAAACTTCTGATGGATTCTCATAACGGAGCAGCTGTACAATTCCCTGGACGCTCTCGCTGTAGTTTCTTTCCCTGTCGGAATACCCAAATACTCCCTTACGTTCAAAATTGCCATACTTCAACGTTCCGAGATCGCTTAAATAAATAGGTATACCATCGGCACTCTTAACAACGATTCTTCCAAGGTCATCGAGATCTTTAATAAGTCCAACGCCTCTGATTATATATGTTAGATCGCCACGGTCCAGCATGCTGCCTCCGGCATTGGCATTGTTTTTATTTATGCTCTCGACCACAATATTCAGGGGGATATCATATTTTTCAAGTTTCTTCGGATCAATTTCAATCTGATATTGCGTAGTAATTCCCCCGAAATTCTGAACATCAGCAACTCCCATAACCTGCTTGAGCCTCGGAATTATGACCCATTTTTGCAGATCAGTAAGTTCGCGCAGGCTGTAACTATTACTTTCAATAATATACCGGCATACCTCACCTGTAGGGGATGTAAGGGGATTTAATTCAGGTATGGCTCCAAAGGGAAGTTCAATTCCATTAATTCTTTCCTGTACCCTTTGCCGTGCCCAATAATCTTCAATGCCGTCTTTAAATACCAGGAGAATGGAAGAAATGCCGAACAGGTTCTTGCTTCTCATGGTTTGTAAACCTGGCATCCCGTTTAATTCACGCTCAAGAGGGATAGTGATCTGTTGTTCGATTTCTTCTGCGGCAAGACCAGGTACCTGGGTAACAACCTGAACGGTAACATCTGCAATATCAGGATAGGCATCAATTGGTAACTGGAACCAGGAATAAACACCTACTGCAGCAACCAGAACAAAACATGTGGCTATTAACAGTCGTCTGTGGATAAAAAGCCGGAATAATCTTTCCATATAATACCTTTTTAGCGAAGGTAAATACCACCTTCCGACACAATTATGTTTCCGGTTTCAAGACCTGAATGTACAATCAGCTTTTTATCTGCTATTGATGTGACTGAAACTTCTCTTTTCACAAATATTCCCTGACCTGCCTGAACAAACAAATAGCTTTTATTATAATCCTGCAAAACCGCGCTTGCCGGTATAATTATGGCATCTGCCAGTTCATGATAGAACTTAACAGTCACAAACATGCCTGATTTGAGAATCTTTTCCGGATTTCCACATTCGATAAATACTTCGACTGAACGGGTTTGTTCGTTCATTATGTTCCCTATATAATTTACCACTCCTTTAATTGCCCTGTCGGGAAGACCCTCAGTAAATACTTCTACCTGATCCTGAGGATTTATAGCTCCCAGATCTTTTTCCTTCACGCGGGCTACAACCCAGATCTTACCCAGGTCGGCAACTGTTACAATTGGATCAGAATCAGATTTAATATATTGACCAACGGTAATATCGGTACTAACAATCTCCCCCGAAATAGGTGATCTCACGATCAGCGGCTGTGTGAGATCCGCTTCCTCCGGATTTATATTGAAGATTTTCAATATCGCAGTTGTCTTTTCACACTCTTTATCTGCCAGGTCTAATGCAAGCTTTGCCTCGTCAAATTCCTTTCTTGAACTGATACCTGATTCTAAAAGGTCCTTTTTGCGTATGAAATTTTTTTCAGCAAGTTCTCTTTCACGTCTGGCCTGAAGGCACATTCTTACCGACTCAAGGTAATCTGAAGAACTAACCTCGAATAAAGGTGTTCCGGTGGTTACCTTTTGTCCCAGTTTTATAAAAGATTTTACGATCCGTCCTTCAAATGGAGGTGTAACCTCTGCCAGATGGCCCGAAAGAGGTTTCACAACGCCGGTGGTCGTAAACTGTACAAGATACTCCTGAGATTCAACAGTATTAATTTTCAATTTAGTGCCAACAGGAGAGTTTAAAGGCACAAATACTGTATCGCCCCTGGCTAAAATATTATTGGATCCGACAGGTTGATGCTTACCTCTTATCCGCTTACGGTGATGTTCCATTCTGCCAGAGGTGCTGCTCCTGGTTTCATGATTCCCATCCTCGGAATTTTTACAAGCAGCAAAAAAAACTATAAAAGTTATGAAAATAAGTTTATTCATTTTAAAAGGGATAATGCTCATTAAAGACTTCTGCTTCCAGCTTATTTGCTTTCAGCACAATTCAGATATTTTCAGGGAAAATGTGAGGTTGTGTTAAATGAGCACCCCGAAAGGTGGTCCCCTTAAAAAAAATGGAGAATGGTCAACTCTTGATGGTATGTTATTTACTGTTCTTGCAATGACTTCCCCGGATAAGAAAAAAATTATACAGGCCAGGGTTAAGCTTATGGCGACATTTACAATCAAGTTATTAAGCTGAAATACCAGCAGATAACCTGATTGATCATGATTATGTATTGGTTTTCCATCCCGGTCGGGTTTGAACGGATGGGAATGTACAATTATGTTACCGTCATAAATGTGAGTGTGATCAAAGAAAGTATTGCTCCCGAAAAATCCAAGGAACAGAATCAGGAAAAAGTACCTGGATATATTAATAGTGCACTTCTTCAAATGAACTGCTTTAAATTAAAAACAAATATAAGTTAATATTGATTTAATTTGATCCGTTTAAAAAAAAAGGTGGCATTTTACATGCCACCTTTTAATTCCCTTTCAGTTTAGGTTTAATTTTTTAATACCGTTTTCATCACTTTCTCCTTATCGAGCTTTTTAGTGCAGAAGAACCAGTCGTAGCAATGCATTCCGTCTTTGCTTTCCATCCGTTGTTTAGCCACTCCGCATGAGCCGGCTGTTGGAACGATTACGTCATCACCCGGTCTCCAGTCGGCAGGAAGGGCTACTGAGAAGGCATCTGCAGTCTGAAGGCCAATAACGATTCTGTACAGCTCATCAAAGTTACGGCCGAGACTAAGGGGGTAATAAATAATGGTGCGGATTATGCCTTTGGGATCTATGAAGAATACTGCCCTCACTGCTTTTGTTGAGCTTTCTCCAGGTTGAAGCATTCCATATGTTTTTGCAACTTCCATGGTTATATCTTCGATCAGCGGGAATGTAACCTCCACATTCTTCATTCCTTTATATTCAATCTTTTCCTTAATGGTACGCAGCCAGGCAATATGGCTATAAAGGCCGTCTACCGACAGCCCTACAAGCTTGCAGTTTGCTTCGTTGAACTGTTTCTCCATACTG
>Ga0154631_1260_pt4 | contig 10564 bp, 10 predicted proteins | sample Rifle2008BG13ft_FD_116060 | JGI IMG/M metagenome (GOLD analysis project Ga0154631, IMG submission 116060) | Bacteroidetes bacterium RBG_13_42_15 | reverse complement strand
CGCTGATTGGTGTGGCTTATCTTCTGATAAATGGTTTCCCGGAAAAACCTGTGCCCTTGAAATCAAATCTTACCAGGCAGGAACTTGATCAGATCCAAAAAAAATATCTGGAAACGCTGAAAAAGAAATAAAGCCGTCCACCCCCGTCGCTGTTCTCTCCGCTCTCTGCTCTCTGCTCTCCGCTTTTCAATTATCCTTTAAAGAAAATAGCCTTTATTATCTGGCTAGCTACTTTCGGATTTTCTTTCATGCGTCTTGTACAGTACCCGAACCACTTAACTCCGTAAGGAACGTATACTCTCATCCTGTATCCATCATTCACAATGCTCTGGCGCAAATTCGGCGTAACCCCGTACAACATTTGAAATTCATACATGTTTTTCGGGACATTATACTTTTCGATCAGCTTGAATGCTCCGTCAACCAGGGGCTTATCGTGAGTGGCGATACCGACATAAATTTTGTTCTTAAGCATATATTCCAGGTCTTCCAGAAAATGCTGGTTTATTTCTTTATATTTTTTATAGGCAATTGTCTCAGGTTCAATATATATTCCTTTGCACAACCTGAAATTAAGAGGGTGTTTTTCGCTGTTGAGATCAGATAAGCTCTTAATATCATTTAATGTTCTCTTCAGATAAGCCTGAACGACAAGTCCCACATTTGCTGGGAATTCTGTCTTAAGCCTGCGAAAAAGCTCTATTTCCATATCGGTACACGGAGAATCTTCCATGTCAATTCTTATGAAACCATCGCAGGAAGCAGCTTTTGCAACTATTTCCCTTATATGCCGGTAACAGATCTCCTTGTCGATCAATAAACCGAAAAATGTAGGTTTTACGGAAAAATTCCCGTCAACACCCGACTTAAAGGTCACATCAATCAGATTCAGGTACTCATTTTTATTTTCTTCAGCTTCTTCAAGTGACTTGATAAATTCCCCCAGAACATCGAAGGTAACTTCTACTTTATTTTTGTTCAGCTCTTTTGAAACCCTTATTGCATCATCAATAGTCTCGCCGGAAATGTAAGACCTGGAAAATAACCAGATGAATTTCTTAGGAAAATAGGGCAGTATGGAAACGATAAATTTATTAAACATTTTACCTGTAGATTAATAGTTATACAATAGTAACCAATTATTTAGTCAAATATAATATGATTTAAGTGCAGCAAATAAAAATGATATAAATCCGTTTTTAAATGACCTTTGTCACATGATCAGAATAATTTATAGCATAAAAAATGCACTTGTTCAGAATCTGTTTTTACGGGCTAAAATGCCTCTCTTCTTATTTGGAGTATCAAAAAATGTTCATTGAAGATATCACTTTTTTAGGAAAACTGCGTTTATACAATAATTGACATGTGAAAGATATCAAGAGATTAGTCATTAATACCTAACAGGATCGATTTTGCTAAAGAGGATAAAATATTCATTTTTACTATCATGTATCATTTTCATTGATAGTTTCGGCCAGGATCCTACATTTTCCCAGTTTTATGCCAATCCTCTTTACCTTGCACCTTCGTTTGCAGGTGCAACAGAAGAATACAGGTTCGCTCTAAATTACAGGAATCAATGGCCTGCTGTACCCGGTGTTTTTCACACATACAGCATATCTTTTGATAAAGCTTTGATTAATTTTAACTCGGGCATAGGAGTCCTGGCCACATACGATGTTGCAGGATCAGGCGAGCTTAGCACAACAAATATAGGATTACTGTACTCTTACGATTTTAAAATTAACGAAGACTGGCATATCCGCCCGGGGGTCAATTTCAAATTCACATACCTCGGCCTTGATATATACAAGCTTATTTTTGCCAGCCAGATGACCGGCAGTGGCACGGTCCCATCGGTTTATCCCCCGCCTTTCAGCAAAGTTGCCGATGTTGATTTTACTACCTCGGCACTTGTGTATAATGACAGGGTATGGGGCGGTTTTACTCTTGATCATCTGCTGAATCCAAAACAGTCATTTTATGGCAATGAATCAGTTTTGCCGGTTAAGCTTAATATTTTCGGCGGCATCCAGATCATGAGAAAGACAAGGCTGAAACAGACCTATCACGAAGTGCTTTCAGTTGCCCTGAACTTCCAGAAGCAGGCCAAATTCTATCAGACGGATGTCGGACTGTATTATTACAGGGATCCCCTCATTTTCGGTCTGTGGTACAGAGGAATTCCCTTTGTGACTTCTCAGGCCGGGGACGCAATAATAGGTCTTGTCGGAATAAAGACAAAACAGCTTCATATCGGATATAGTTACGATTTTACTGTTTCAAACCTCATCAGCTCAACTTCAGGTTCTCACGAAATTTCGCTGGTATATGAGTTCAACTCGTTTTCGATTGGACAGCGTACCAGGATCAGAGCAATACCTTGTCCTGAGTTTTAACTATTAAAGCGATCATTTACAGCAGACTGCTAAAATTATAATCTACAGGTGGTCTAAATTATTAATTTGATTATATTTGCGCCTTACTATTATTTTATAATCATATTTTTTGCAATGAAGAAACTAACTGCCGCTCTGTTTGCTGTTTTATTTCTGGCTGTAGCAGTCTTGTTTTTCCTTCTGTTCTCGGGAAATAAGAAAGCCAAAAATGAAACAATTGCTGACACTTCCTATACCGGTTCTGCAATCGGAATTGCTTTTGTGAATATTGATACTGTTGTTTTCAAATTCAATATGTACGCTGACAGGAGGGAAGAACTTCTTGAAAAACAGAAAAAAGCCGAGGCTGAACTTAATTCAAAAGGGAGTCAGTATGAAAAAGGTGTAAAAGATTATCAGGATAAGGTTAATAAAGGACTTGTTACAAGGGCAACAGCAGCCGAAATGGAGCAGTCGCTCTACCAGCAGCAGCAGGAGCTGGTTAACCTCCGTGACAAACTCCAGACCGACCTCCTTGAAGAAGACCAGGTGATGAACAGGCAGATTCTGGAATACATTACTACCTACCTCGAGGAACACAGAGCTGAGTTTAATTATCAGTATATTTTGGGCAAAAGCTTTGGAAGTGTGGTTCTTTATGGTAACTCCGCTTTTGATATAACCCAGAAGGTTGTTGATGGTCTGAATGCCAAATACCTGACAGAGAAAAAATAATAATATGGGTTTTGCCTCTGCCTATCTTAAACAAAGAGCACTATTCCCTGATTTGATTAAAGAGGCACCTTCTGAAAATACGGAAATTATTGTTGTGGTCCCTTCCTATGACGAACCGGAAATAACCGGTTTGCTCGATTCCATTGTATTGTGCCGGGAACCGGCTTGCGGCGTTGAAGTGATAATCATTGTAAATGCCCCGGATGGTGCAAGTGAGGAAAGCATATCAAATAACCATAAAAGCATTCAAAACATTAAAACCTGGAAAAAAGAGCATAGTGATTGCTTCTTCAGGCTTTTTGTGATTGATGTAACAGACGAAGAACCTGATGGGTGGAGTGTGGGTCTTGCAAGAAAGACAGGAATGGATGAGGCAGTCCGGCGGTTTGACCGGCTAAATAAACCTGATGGGATTATTCTCAGCCTTGATGCAGACTGTAAAGTGGAGAGCAACTATTTTACTGCGGTTTACGACGAAATGCATGGCAGAAGGAACCGGTCGGCCTGCTCAATTTATTTTGAACATCCAATCTCCGGCAAAGAATTTCCAGATAAAGTATACAGGTCTGTAATGCTTTATGAACTTCATCTGAGATATTATTTTCAGGGACTGGCTTTTACCGGATTTCCATATGTGCATCATACAGTAGGTTCTGCTATTGCTGTAAAAGCATTTTCATATGTGAAAGCCGGGGGAATGAACCGGAGAATGGCAGGGGAGGATTTTTATTTTATTCAGAAATTGGTTCCTGCCGGAGGTTATTTTAACCTGAACCTTACCACGGTTTTCCCATCTCCACGGTCATCATCAAGGGTACCGTTCGGGACCGGTGTTGCCATATCGCGGTTGACAGACGGGAATAATGAAATCTTTCAGACATATAATTTTCAGGCATTCAGGGAGCTTAAAACTTTTTTCAGTCTGATTGACAAGATCTTCCTGTGTGAAAATAATGATCCCGAATTTGCTTATTCCGATCTTCCTCCCGGGATCAGGCAATTTACAGATATTGTGGAATGGAGATCAAAAATCGTAGAGATAAAAAGAAATACTGCTGGAATTCAATCTTTCAGCAAGAGATTCTTCAGTTGGTTCAATATGTTTAAGATCGTAAAGTACCTTAATTCAGTACATGTATCATTTTTTAAGAAAGAGCCATTGAATGAATCAGCCTCAGAACTTCTTCGGGCTATCGGCAAAGATTTCAAATCGAAGGATGCTTTGGAACTGCTTGGGTATTTCAGATCACTTGAACTGACAGGTTAATTTGTCTCTTTCTTAATTCTCCGGTCTTCCTGTGGCGTCAGAATGATATACAGGTCTTCATCCGGTTTTTTCATCCTGTATTGCTCCCTGGCAAATTTCTCAAGATTCCTGTTGTCGGTCCTCAGTTCATGGAGTTTTCTCTTGTCCTCTTCAATTCTCTTCACATAGTATTCCCTGTCGGACTTAAGCTTACGAAGATTTTTCATCTCCTTATGCCGGGATATCAGGTTATTTGAATCGAGAAGCAATAACCAGACAACGAAAATAATGATAGTGAGGAGATACTTATTCCTTAGAAAGGGGGGTATTTTTTCTATGAATTTAAATTTTATCATTTCAGTACAAAACTACGAATTTTTTTTTAACCACCACTCATCAGATATAGCATCTGAATTTTATCACCATCCTGAATTATTGTTGAATCGTATTTTTCCCTTGGAATCAGCTCGCCGTTAACTTTTATGATCCTCATTCTGAATGAATACTTTTTCAGAATAAGCATTTCATTTATTGTCATTGCTTCCCTGCCAAATTCTTCTTCCCTGTTGTTTAGTATTATTTTCATAAATCCAGCTGGTATTTATACCTTTCTCATTAGTATTTCGACAACGGTGTTTGCCTGCATATTGGCAACAATGCCCACTCTGGGTGCCAGGGCAGGAGAATCATCAGAAGCCTCGGATAATTCATCCCCGCATACGTAGAGGGTCTTATCTATCTCCCTGAACCTCAGGGCCTCTGTGTTTCCCCAACCGGCCATTCCCGATCCGACAACGACCGGGATCCCGGGTAATTCCATCTGCACAGTTTCTATCAGCATCTCCTTCATATCTGCCGCGTCGAACGCCTCCACAATAACATCACAGCCGGCAAATAATAATGGTATATTTCCCCTGTTCAGTTTTACCTGGTGAGTAACAATATTTATTTCCGGTCGGATATGCAGAAGATTCTCTTTTAAAGCGATTGTCTTCAACATTCCAACCTGATCAATGAAATAATACTGTCGTGAAAGATTCAATGGTTCAACTTTATCAAAATCAGCAATAACAAGAGTTCCGACACCGGTCCTTGCAAGCGAGGCGGCACAATTGGAACCTAACCCGCCTGCACCTGCAATGCCGACCCTGAATTTCTTCAGATTGTTTTCGATTTCAGGAAACCGCATAAGACATGTTCTTTAAAAATCTCTTACAAAAATAAATAATTTGACAATAACAATTTCCTTAAACCCATCATATGCCCGTTATATTGATCATTGTCATTATAAAGGTTATTTTTATGGACTAACTTTGATGAAAATATTAAATTTATACCCATTCGCAAATTCAACCATATGGATATATCATCGATAAAAGCAAAACATCGTCAGATTAAGAGATGGGACTATAGCTGGATCCCTCTGAGCAAAGGCTATACCGACAAGATCCTGTATATCAATGTAGGATCGGCGGAGATCAGGGAAAAAGATGTTCCTCCCGTTATGAAAGAAAAATTTATTGGGGGTAAAGGTTATGGCCTCAGGCTTCTGTGGGATGCGACCAGACCTGATACCAGGTGGGATGATCCTGAGAATGAAATAATTATTTCTTCAGGCCCTGTCGGCGGAATTACTCAATACTCCGGGACCGGGAAATCGCTTGTTGTAAGTATTTCGCCTCAAACGAATTCCGTAATTGACAGCAATGTCGGCGGTTTTTTCGGTCCGTTCCTGAAGTTCTCGGGATTTGATGCTCTTGAATTACAGGGAAAAGCAGAAAATGATGTTATTATTTATATAGACGGGATCAATCATTATGTTGAAATTTTTGAAGCTCCATATGAGGACACCGACAGTCACCTTCTTGCAGAACAGCTTACCACAATTTTTTCTGATACCGAAAATGAAAGAAGGAATATCGGTGTAGTTTCATCCGGATCCGCCGCTGAACATTCTTTGATAGGCATGCTTAACTTCAGCTTTTATGATCCCAAAAGAAAGAAAGTCAGACTGAAGCAGGCCGGGAGGGGAGGTATTGGTACAGTTTTCCGCAACAAGAAAATAAAAGCTCTTGTCTGCAAGATCCCGGGTGTTAAAGGAAATCTGAATAATGTTGTTGATCTTGAGGCGATAATGGAAAGAGGCCGAAGGTTCAACAGGGAGATCCGGGAGCTTGATGCCAGGCAGTGTCAGATGAGGCAGGTAGGTACAGCCCATCTGATGGAGATAATGAACGATCATGATCTGCTTCCTGTTCATAACTACAAATTCGGAAGTCATCATGATGCCTGGAAGATCGATTCATCTGTCTGGAAAACCAATTTCACCCAGAATATTCCTGATGGTTGCTGGATAGGATGTAACATGTCGTGCAGTAAAGGAGTTGATGATTTTGAGATTCAAACAGGCCCGTATAGAGGTCAGAGAGTTATTGTTGACGGTCCCGAATATGAAAATGCAGCCGGTTTAGGCTCAAACTGCGGCATTTTTGATCCCATGTATATTATCGAGACCAATTTTTATTGCGACACCTACGGGATCTGCACAATAACCTGGAGTACACTTACTGCCTTTATAATGGAATGCTATGAGAACGGTATCCTTAATAAAGAAAGAACCGGAGGTCTGGAACTGAAATTCGGCAATTCAAAAGATGCTCTGGAACTTCTTCATCAGGTTTCACGGGGTGAAGGATTCGGAAAGATTGCCGGCCTTGGTGTCAGAAAAATGAAAGAGATGTTCATTGCATGCGGATGGGGAGAAGCCTCTTTCCTTAATGATATCGGTATGGAAAACAAGGGCCTTGAATATTCGCAGTACATGTCGAAGGAATCATTAGCCCAGCAGGGAGGTTTTGCTCTCACAAACAAAGGTCCTCAGCACGATGAAGCATGGCTTATTTTCATGGATATGGTAAATAACCAGATCCCCACCTTCGAAAATAAGGCTGAGGCATTGCACTATTTTCCGATGTTCAGAACCTGGTTCGGACTGGTCGGGCTGTGCAAACTTCCATGGAACGATGTGGAACCTGAAAACAATGCACAAACTGATGAGCCTGCTAAAGTACCGGAACATGTTGACAATTATGTGACGATCTATAAAGCAGTCACCGGACGGGAATTCGACAAAAAACGTCTTATTGAAGATTCGGAACGGGTATACAATTTTCAGAGAATTTTCAATCTGCGCAGAGGTTATGGTACAAGAATACACGACAGACAACCTTATCGGGCCGCAGGACCGGTAACCAGGGAAGAATATGAGTCGCGGGCTGAAAGATATGACAAACAGCTTAAAGAAAAAGTTGGAGTTGATCCTGCCGGTAAGACAACTGAAGAAAAAATGAAAATCCTAAGAAAATACAGGGAAGATCAGTATGAGTGTCTTCTGAATGCGGTTTATAGTCGTCGGGGATGGAACGATAATGGTGTCCCGAAAATTGAATTTCTGAAAAAAATCGGTATGGATCTTCCGGAAGTGATTGATGTTGTCAAAAATTACCAGTAGCAATTCTGACCAGGATTCAAATTATAAAGCCCGGTCAATTGCACAGTTACCTTGTATGTCATGAAAAGGTCATTCTTTCTGCTGTCGATCATTGCTTTGGCTGTCTCCGGTTGCAGGAACAATTCTGCAGCTAAGCAGGCAGAAATAATAATCTTTCATGCCGGATCTCTTTCAGTTCCATTTAAACAGCTTGCAGAAGAATACAAAAAAAGGAATCCGGGGATTAAAATACTTATGGAACCGGCTGGCAGTCTGGTTTGTGCACGTAAGATTACTGAACTTAAGAAACCTTGCGACATAATTGCCTCAGCCGATTATTTTGTTATAAATGAACTCCTTATTCCTGAATATGCATCGTGGAATATCAGATTTGCAACAAATGAGATGGTACTTGCTTTCCAGGATAATTCACGTTTTGCCCTCGACATCAACCCTGATAACTGGTTTGAAATACTCCTGAATGAAGATGTTGTTTACTCAAGGGCTGATCCGGATTCTGATCCCGGGGGATACCGGACTGTGTTTTCCTTTATGCTTGCAGAGAAATATTATGAACATAAGGGATTGACTGAAAGTCTGACAGCTAAAAATTCAAATTACATCAGGCCTAAGGAGGTTGACCTGATTGCCCTTCTTGAATCCAATTCTGCTGATTATATTTTTATTTATAAATCAGTTGCCAGACAGCACAATCTCAGATTTGTTGAGCTCCCTGATTATATTAACCTGGGAGATCCGGCAAAAAATGATATTTACAATTCCGTTTCAATTGATGTTGCAGGAAGCACTCCGGTTACCAAAATGACTGTAAAGGGGGAATATATAAATTATAGTTTGTCTGTCCTTTCCAATTCCAAAAATAAAGACAACGCAATCGATTTTGTTTCTTTTATTTTAAGCAGGGAGGGAATGGAGATTTTAAAAAACAACGGACAGGAGCCAATTGTCCCTTTCAGCACCGAACAGCCTGAAATGATCCCTGAAAAGCTTAAAAAATACTTGAATTCAAGCAATCCTGACACATACGATGATAAAAAATAATTTATTCAGCTGGATTCTCCTGGTCTTGTCTTCACTGGTCCTGCTTTTTATCCTGGCTCCGCTGGCAGGGATGTTACTTAATACGGGAGGTTCTGAGCTGATGGAGACTGTCAAAGATAAGGAGGTTCAGCAAAGTATCTGGCTGACATTGTGGGTATCATTTGCTGCTACCTTCTTTTTTGCATTTACTGCCATCCCGCTAGCCTGGCTTCTTGCCCGAAAGACATTTCCACTCAAGGGTGTTGTGCAGGGAATAATTGATCTGCCGGTTGTTCTGCCTCATACAGCTGCAGGTATTGCTGTATTGGGGTTCATCTCAAGAGATGGTTTCCTTGGGAAAATTGCTGATGCTTTCGGATTATCACTGATTAATAATCCTGCAGGAATTGCTCTGGCAATGGCTTTTGTCAGCCTTCCCTTTCTTATAAACTCGGCGCGTGACGGTTTTTCAGCTGTCCCTGAACGCCTTGAAAAGGCTGCTCTGACACTCGGTGCCAGCCGCTCAAGAGTTTTCTTTACAATCTCTCTGCCGCTTGCATGGAGGAGCATTATGACTGGATTTGTTATGATGTTTGCACGTGGTATGAGCGAGTTTGGCGCAGTGGTAATTGTAGCGTACCATCCAATGATCGCACCTGTTCTGATCTACGAACGTTTCAGCTCGTTCGGGCTTAAATATGCAAGGCCGGCGTCAGTTCTTTTCATTGTTGTTGCCCTGGCAGTATTCATTTTACTCCGGTTGATCTCTTTGAAGAAAAAAGAAATTCAAATTTCCTCTGATGCTGAAACTTAAGAACATAAACAAGAAACTTGGCAATTTTGCCTTATCAGGAATAACCATTGAAATATTTGAAGGAGAGTATTATGTATTGTTAGGCCGGTCAGGATCGGGTAAAACTCAGCTTCTTGAGCTTATTGCCGGGCTCAATCTGCCGGATTCAGGTGAGATCTGGATAAATAACCGGGATGTCACAAGGAAAAAAATTCAGGAGCGGCAGGTTGGGCTTGTTTTTCAGGATTATGCGATATTCCCGAATATGACAGTGTTTGGCAATATAGCCTATTCCCTGCATTCACGCAGGCTGAAAAGAAAGGAGATAAATCAGAAGGTAAACAAGATTGCAGAAGAGATGAATATCAAGGATATTCTTGACCGTTTCACAAATAACCTGTCGGGGGGAGAGCTTCAGAGAGTTGCCCTTGCAAGGACACTTATCAATTCACCCAGGCTGTTGCTTCTCGATGAACCTATGGCTTCAATTGATGCCAGCCTTAAGGATGATATCAGGAGAACATTGCGCCAGCTTAACAGGAATGGACTTACCATTATTCATGTAACTCACGACTACAGGGAAGCTGTAAGTCTTGCAACCAGGATAGGCGTTATTCATAACGGACATATTATCCAGGAGGGCCTTCCGGAGGTTGTTTTCAGCAGGCCTGTAAATAAATTTGTTGCCAGGTATGCGGGAATCAGGAACTTTTTCAGAGTGAAATTCAGCGCACAAAATGGCAGATGGAAAGCACAATGTGATAATAAACTTATTTTTACAATTAAGGGGAGCGGCTTTCCTGCAGAAGGATTGATCATACTAAAAAGCGATGACATAAAAATCAGCGATTCAAAACCTGATCCCGGATCTGATAATT
>Ga0154631_1270_pt1 | contig 10599 bp, 1 predicted proteins | sample Rifle2008BG13ft_FD_116060 | JGI IMG/M metagenome (GOLD analysis project Ga0154631, IMG submission 116060) | Bacteroidetes bacterium RBG_13_42_15 | reverse complement strand
GTCACTCAAACAGGTAAAGAAATAATCAGCAACAAGCTGGAAAAGACAACAGAAAATTACCTGATTCAGATTGATCTGAGCAATCAGGCAGAAGGTATCTATATCATTAATCTGCAGATTGATAAGTTTTCAGCTGTAAGGAAAATAATTCTTGAATAGAATGATCCTCGGTCCTCGGTTCCGGGTAATTTAAATACGTTACTCGTAGTACCGAGTAGTCATTTTTCTCCCCTTCCCCTCTTCACCCCATCTCCCCTTCCTTCTTCTTCGTCCCAACTTTCTCTCTGTTAGTCAAATAAGTTTGAAAATACTTGCTTTTATCTGGAAATTATTGTAAATTTCTTTGTTAACTTCCTGATGAAAAAAATATTCTTTATAAGCTTCCTGCTTATAAGTGCATCAAATCTTCTGCATGCACAAACCATTTTACTGCAGGAAGATTTCAATACAGCCTCTGGCACCACAACCCCTGCAGGTTGGACTATACAAACCATTACTGGCGATCCAGCAATGGATGTTTGGCATTTCGATAATCCTGGTAGTCGCACTGCAAATGTTCCAGTTATGAGCAAATTTGCATGTTTCGATAGCGATTATTATAGCGACAACGGCTTGGCTGAGCAGGTTTACCTTGTATCACCCGAATTTGATGCCACAACAACAAATTATATAATTCTGGAATTCGATCAGTTTTTTCTGAGTGGTAACTATGGTACTTGTGTTGTTGAGGTGTATAATGGTACTTCATGGGTAAGTATTTACAGTAATTACCTTACTACAAGCAATCCCCAGCATTCAATATTTGATATTACCAACCATATAAAAAACATTACTAATGCTAAGCTGCGATTTAAATGGACAGGGAACTATTCCTGGTACTGGATTATTGACAATGTTGAAGTAAAAGTAGTAATACCACCACTGACTGATCAAACCGAAATGTCATTCACTGGAGTTTCTAATAGCAGTGTAGCCTGGGGCGATTACGATAATGATGGTTATATGGATATTTTATTGTCAGGATCTTCAAGTTCTGGCTATATTTCCAAAATCTACCGCAACAATGGCAATTCTACTTTTACAGAACAGACTGATATTTCTCTTATAGGTATTTACATGGGCTGTGTGGCCTGGGCTGATTACGATAACGATGGATATTTGGATATACTTTTAACGGGATCTTCAAGTTCTGGCTATATTTCCAAAATCTATCATAACAATGGTGAGGGTAATTTTACCGAGCAAACCAGTATTAATTTAACCGGAGTCGGTTATAGTAGTGTTGCCTGGGGTGATTACGATAATGATGGATTTCCGGATATTTTATTAACAGGTTATTCCACTACTGGTCAAATCTCAAAAATCTACCGTAACAATGGGGATGCTACTTTTACAGAACAAACAGCAATATCGCTTGCTAAGGTTTATAGGGGTAGTGTGGGATGGGGCGATTATGACAATGATGGATACCTGGACATTTTATTAACAGGTGATTCAGGTTCAGCAGGATTAATTTCAAAAATCTACCGAAACAATGGCAATAGCAATTTTGACGAGCAAACAGATATTATTCTCCCTAAAGTTTACAGATGTAGTGTAGCCTGGGGCGATTACGATAACAATGGGTACCTGGATATTTTATTATCCGGACAGGAAGGATGGCCAAGTAATAGTTTTATTACCAGGATCTATAAAAACAACGGAAATAACATCTTTAAAGAGCAAATTAGCATAAATCTTCCAGGAGTTATTTATAGTAGTGTATCCTGGGGTGATTACGATAACGATGGATACCTCGATATTTTATTAACTGGCACTACAAATGAGTTTGGAAGTGGAGCTGTTTCAAAAACCTATCACAATAATGGTAATGGCACTTTTACTGAGCAAGCAGATATCATACTACCTAAAGTATACCAGGGTAGTGCTGCCTGGGGCGATTATGATAACGATTCTGATTTAGATTTACTACTAACAGGGTTTTCAATTGCTAAGGTTTACCGGAATGATGTTGAAAAAACTAACTCTTCTCCTTTGTCACCAATATCATCCACTCCAGAAATAAATAATGCACAGGTAGTTTTAAGCTGGGAGACTGCCACTGATGCCGAAACACCAAGTGAGGGATTATCATACAATGTCCGTATTGGCAGCACTTCAGGCGGCATTGATGTTATAAGCCCTCATTCTGCTGCCGATGGAAAGCGAAGAATTGTATCATTAGGTAATGTACAAAGTGATAGTAGGATGATCCTTAACAACATGAAAAGGGGAACCTATTACTGGAGTGTTCAGGCTATTGATAATGCATTTACAGGGGGAGCATTTTCGCAGGAACAATCATTTACTATTTCAGCTGAAGTACAAGCCTCGAACATAATTTCTTTAGAGAAAAAAACGACATGGATAACCACTCAATGGAATAGAGGGAACGGAACTAAATGCGTTGTTTTTGTACGGAAAGGGGAAAGTGGAATTGTACCGTTGACAAATGGCACAATATATTCATCCAATGAAAATTTTGGATCGGGTTCTGTTGTTGGCGACTGGTACTGTGTATTTAATGGAACTGGAAATAGTATCAGGGTAACGAATTTACTGCCTGGTACCAGTTATGTTTTCCAGGTAATTGAATATGACGGATCTGCGGGCAATGAAATTTACTTTCAAACTGCCGGCGTTGGAAATCCATCCGTTTTCAAAACAACCCCATTTGTTGAACAAACGGGCATTACGCTAACAGGGGTTAACCAAAGCAGAGTAGCCTGGGGTGATTATGATAATGATGGATACCTGGATATTCTACTGACTGGTTGTACCGAATGGTCGAGTGGTGCTGTTTCAAAAATCTATCACAACAACGGCAACGGAACCTTTACTGAGCAAACTGGCATTTTACTTACAGGCGTTTTCCGTGGTAGTGTAGCCTGGGGCGATTATGATAATGATGGATACCTGGATATTCTATTAACAGGTACTACAAATGGTTCGTCAAGTGGCGCTATTTCAAAAATCTATCGCAACAATGGCTCTGGCACTTTTACAGAGCAAACAGGTATTTCACTCCTATGTGTTTACAATAGCAGCGCCGCTTGGGGTGATTATGATAATGATGGTTATGCAGACATTTTATTAACTGGATATTCGAATTCCGGCTCTATTTCGAAAATCTACCACAATAACGGAGATGGCAATTTCTCTGAGGATATAAGTATTACACTTGTAGGAGTGTCAGAAAGCAGTGTAGCCTGGGGTGATTATGATAACGATAAATACCTTGATATACTATTAACAGGATATGCAAGTTCTGGTTATGTATCCAAAATTTACCATAACAACGGTGATGCTACTTTTACCGAACAATCCAATATTAACTTAACAGGTGTTTCTTATGGCAGTGTAGCCTGGGGCGATTACGACAACGATGGACACCTGGATATTATATTGACAGGTTCGTCGATGTTTGGCAGAATTTCAAAAATATACCATAACAATGGTGATGCTACTTTTACAGAACAATCCAATATTAATTTAACATGTGTTGATTACGGCTGGGTCGCCTGGGGTGATTATGATAACGATGGGTACCTGGACATCCTTCTAACAGGTGTAGTCGATAACAGTGCTAATAGAACTTCAAAGATCTATAGAAATAATGGAGATGGTACATTTACAGAGCAAAAAGATATAATACTAACAGGAGTTTATTTTAGCAGCGTAGCATGGGGTGATTACAATAACGATGGATTCTTGGATTTTGTTTTGTCAGGATATGGTATCACAAAGATTTACCGCAATAATGGAGAATCGCCGAATACTATACCTTCAGAGCCTGTATCTAAAACGCCAGAGATTAGTAATACTCAGATTGTATTAAGCTGGGAGCCTGCTATTGATGCTGAAACAACTGATAGCGGATTGTCATACAATGTACGTATTGGTACAATCCCTGGTGGTATTGATATTGTCTGCCCTCATTCTGGTACCGATGGCAAACGAAGAATTGTATCGCAGGGCAATGCACAAACCAACAGGGCGATCGTTCTTGACAAGATGAAGAATGGAACCTATTACTGGAGCGTCCAGGCTGTGGATAATGCATTTGCCGGTGGAGCATTCTCGCAGGAAAAGTCATTTACCATCACAGCCGAAGAACAAGCCTCCAACATAGATATTTTACAATCTGATTCTACTTCAATAACCGCCAAATGGAGCAGAGGGAACGGAACTAAATGCATTGTTTTTGTTAGGGAGGGAAATAGTGGATCGGTTTCACTGGCAAATAACACAACTTATACTGACGACCAAAGCTTTGGATCCGGATCTGCTGTTGATGACTGGTATTGTGTTTACAATAGTACAGGCAACAGCGTTACAGTAACTAATTTAACTCCTAATTCCGATTATAGATTTCAGGTAATAGAATACGATGGCGCAGCAGGTTATGAGAATTACTTTTCATTAAGTGGTCCTGGAAATCCGGCTGTACTCAAGCCGTCCCCTTTTATTGAGCAAACCAGTATCGTTTTAGCGTGTTTATATGAAAGTTCTGTTGCCTGGGGCGACTTTGACAATAATGGGAATCTGGATATTGTATTAACAGGATATGATAATAATGATGCTTACAGCTATTTGAAAATATACTGCAACTATGGAGATAATTCATTTACTGAAAAAGCCAGCATTCAGTTTGATTATGCAAGTAATTGTTCTATAACATCTGGCGATTATGATAACGATGGATACTTGGATATTTTGATTTCAGGTCCAGATGTTAACTATAACAGTGTTTCCAAAATTTATCATAACAACGGCGATGGCAACTTTACTGAGCAAACCGACATTAATTTAGTGGGTTTTCAATCAGGCTCTGCTGCATGGGGAGATTACGATAACGATGGGTACCTTGATATTTTGGTGACAGGGTTTTCTGATTCTGAGGAGAAAGGTACTTTTAAAATTTATCATAATAATGGCGACAATTCATTTACTGAGCAAACAGGGATATCGATAGAGGGTGTCGAAAATGGTTCTGTCGCCTGGGGCGATTATGACAATAATGGATATTTGGATATCCTTTTAACTGGTTCGCTAGGAGAAATGAATGATCCAGGTAGAGACTGTATATCAAAAGTTTACCATAATAACGGTAATAATACTTTCACAGAAGAAGCAGGTATTTCATTAATGAATGTCGGTAATAGTTCTGCAGCCTGGGGTGATTACGACAATGATGGATATTTAGACATTCTCCTGACAGGAAGTTACCATGGGGCAATGAATGAATCACAATTTTCCAGAATTTACCGTAACAATGGTAACAATACCTTCACTGAGCAATCCAATATTATATTAACAGATATTGGACATAGTTCTGTTGCCTGGGGCGATTATGATAACGATGGTGATCTGGATATTTTGTTGACTGGGAGAAAGGATAATTACTTAAATACAATATCCAAAATCTACCTCAACAATGGGGAAAATAGCTTCACAGAACAACCCTTTATCCTTGCAGGAGTCATGGAAGGTTCAGCTGCCTGGGGTGATTATGATAACGACGGGGATTTAGATATTATAATTACAGGATTGAATAGCATGAATCAACCTGTTTCAAAAATTTATAAAAATCTTTGTGACAAAGTCAATAATGCACCAGAAAAATCCACGAATTTATACTGTGAAATTAACAGTTCAACAGCCGTGTTCAGATGGAACAAGGTAACTGCCGACGAGACTCCGGCTGAATCCATTACTTACAATGTTAAAATACGCAACAGCATTGGAACAAAGTTCTTTGTTCCGACTCACTCCGGTGCAGATGGTTTTAGAAGGATGGCTGCAATGGGGAATGCCCAGCTTGATACCACCTTTATTTTTAATAACAATTTTCGATGGGATTCAGTTTTTTATGCAAGCATTCAGGCTATTGACAACTCCTTTAAAGGTGGTCCTTTTTCCGACGAGGTTCCGTTTGGCATTACTCCTGTTCAACCATCGGATATGTATGCCACAAGTAACAGCAATTCCTCGCTTTTAATTAAATGGAAGAGAGGAAATGGTGACCGCTGCATCGTTTTTGCAAAGCAAACAACTACTGGATTTGCTGAACCGATAAATTACTCATCGTACTTCTCAAATCCAATATTTGGTGAGGGTTCGCCAATAGGCACATCAGGATGGTTCTGTATTTACAAAGGCACAGGCGATTCTGTTTTACTAAGTGGGCTTGAACCTCAAAAACTCTACTTAATTCATGCCATCGAATATCAGGGCGATAACGGTTCAGAGATATATGCAACAACAACACCTTTGGATAATATCGGATTGTTTAGCACCTCAACAATCTTTAGCGAACAAACCAATTTTGAAATAATTGGCGCTTCTCATGGTTCTGTAGCCTGGGGCGACTATGATAACGATGAATACGTGGATATATTAGTTACTGGTCGGGATATTAACTATAATAGTCATTCTAAAATCTACCGAAACAATAGGGATGGATCCTTTATAGAGCAAACTGGAATTTTACTTATAGGAGTATCACAAAGCTGTGCGGTATGGGGTGACTATGATAATGATGGATACCTGGATATTTTATTGATAGGTAATACCGGTTCAGGCAGAATATCAAAAATTTACCACAACAACGGTTCCGGTTCATTTATCGATCAAACAGAAATATCTCTTACTGGGGTCGAAGATGGTCATGCAGCGTGGGGCGATTACAACAATGATGGGTATTTAGATATTTTACTTACGGGATATGATGGCTCTAATAAAATTTCCAAAATCTACCGCAATAATGGTGATGGCACTTTTAGTATGCAAAAAGAAATATCACTTACTGGAGTAAGATACAGTTATGTTGCCTGGGGCGATTATGATAACGATGGATACCTGGATATTTTGCTTACAGGTCAGGATAATAGAGGTAGTTTTGTTACAAAAGTCTATCATAACAATGGCAATGGCACGTTCAACTATCAATCTGGCATATCACTTATATCAATCGTTAATGGCAGTGCTGTTTGGGGCGATTACAATAATGACGGGTGTTTGGATATTCTGATTACAGGTTATTTTAATAATACCAGCGGTGGAGAAGTTTCAAAAATCTATCGCAACAATGGTAATGGCAACTTTTCTGAACAAGTAGAAATCGTCCTTACAGGAGTCAACAATAGTAGTTCAGCCTGGGGTGATTACGACAACGATGGGCTTCTGGATATACTTTTATCAGGATTCTATACTTCAGTTGATCAAGGTTATATTTATTATTATATTACTGAAATCTATCGGAATAATGGTAATAATACATTTACCAAACAAAATACAATTTCTTTATCAGGACTTAGTTATTGCAGTGTTGCATGGGGCGATTACGACAATGATGGTGATCAGGATATTCTAATGTCAGGAACCTTTAATGGTAATTATGATGGTGCAATTTCCAAAATCTACCGAAACAATCTAATAATGAGAGCTGGCGCTCCGGAACCTAATAGAAAGCCTGTGGCTCCGACTGAGTTGTCAAGTACCATTACACCAAACTGCGTTAACCTTACCTGGAGCCCGGTTACAGGAGATGAAACCCCAAGTAAAACTATGAGCTTCAATCTACGTTTTAAAATGGTAGATAGTACAAACTGGAAATTTGCATCGCATGCCGCAGATACAGGACATAGACGTGTTGCTGCCATAGGGAATCTTCAACTGAATAGAAGCTTCAGTCAAAAAAACCTGCCCTCAGGATATTACCATTGGCAGGTCCAGGCAGTTGACCAGGGATATATGGGTGGAACATGGTCCGCGATAGATTCTTTTGAGGTCAGGAATGTCCAGGCATTTTATTCTGCAGATGAAGTTTGCCTTGGTTATCCTACTCATTTTACAGATCAGTCGGCCGCCACTGATGGTATAGCCTCCTGGAAATGGGATTTCAAAGACGGAACAACTTCAACAATTCAAAATCCTGTTCATACTTACTCTGCGAGCGGTACTTATAATGTTAAACTGGTTATTACCGATAACGGAGGTGTAAAAGATTCACTTGAACAGAACGTAATTGTCAGACCAAAACCACTTACCGGCTTTTCCGCTCCGGCTGTCTGCCAGGGCATACCAGTGACAGCCACAAATACAACAAATAACAATGGACTGACCATTTCGTCCTGGGAATGGGACTTTGACGATGGAAGCACATCAACCGATCAGCAGCCGGCTCCGCACGGTTATCTCAATGCAGGAGATTATGCTATAAAACTTAAATCTACAGCTTCAAACGGATGCGCGGATTCAGTTTCAAATATTGTTTCAGTTGGAAGTTACCCTGTCGCTGCGGTAACAGCAAACGCTCCACTTACTTTCTGTAAAGGAGACAGCGTAACTCTGTCAGTTCCTTATAATGCTGATTACCTGTACACATGGAAAGTAGACGGAACAAATCTGACTGGCGGCGATTCAAGCAAATATGTGCCAAAACTAACTGGCAGCTATACAGTCGAAGTGGTCAATCCTAAAGGAAATTGCACAACAACCTCCTCTGCTGTTGCTGTTACAGCAAAGGATGCACCCGTGGCTCCTCTGATATCCACAGAGGGGGATCTGATATTCTGCCAGGGCGATTCTGTTGTTCTGAGTGTTTCCAATACACCTGGATATACCTTCCAGTGGAAGCTAAACGGCGGAGCTGTCGGGACCAATTCATACAAATATTCATCTAAAACGTCAGGCACCTATACCCTGACAGTATCAAATTCATCAGGCTGTTCTGTAAATTCGACCAATGAAATAAATGTCACGGTAAATCCCAGCCCGGCACTTCCGACAGTCAATATCAGCGGACCAACAACCTTCTGTGCAGGATCAGATGTTGATCTGACCGTTACGAATAATTCTTCATACACCTACCAGTGGGAGAACAACGGAGCTGCTTTGACAGGAGACACGACAAATACTTATACTGCACAGACTTCAGGAATTTATTATTTGAAGATCACAAATTCAAACGGATGTTATACAAAAACAGAAAATGTTATTGTTAATGTATTAACAGCACCCGTAGCACCATTGATCACAGCATCAAAGGCACTTGAGTTCTGCCAGGGCGACTCGGTAGAATTAAGTGTAACAAATACACTTAATTATTCATACCAGTGGAGGAAGGATGGAGGACTGGTTGGAACCAGCAACAGGTACAATGTGAAATCTTCGGGTAAATATTCACTTACGGTTAGAAACACAGGCGGATGCACTGCCGAAGCTGCCGATACGATTGATGTACTGGTCAACTCTGCACCAGTTCCGGGCAATATAAGTCTGAGCGGCCCGGCAACATTCTGCCAGGGAGGATCTGTGACTTTAAGCGTCCCCACGTCAACAGGTTATACTTATAAATGGAAGAATGAATACGGAGAGATCACCGGAGCGGAAACGAACATTTATACTGCCGGCACATCGGGAAGCTATAAGCTTGAGGTATCCAATTCTTCAGGGTGCATGGCAGAGACCCCCCCGGTAAGTGTTACGGTAAAGCCGTCACCGGTTAAACCTGGCATAACGACCACAAATTATACAGAGGGAGCATGTCCGGGATTGGATCCGATAAGACTGAGTGTCAGCTCTGCAGTGCCGGGGTATCGTTACACGTGGATCAAAGATGGAGAAACACAGTACAGCGATACTCTTACGTTCATTGAGTTTTACGGGAAGGGCATATATAAGGTAAAGGCAGAACTTGGGGAATGCCCGGCAGAATCGGATCCGGTGACCATAACAGTACCGGATGCTCCTGAAAAACCGATCGTGTATATCCGGGGTCCGGTAGTATGGTATATGGCAGCGAGCAGCAAGACAGCCGACAGGCACCAGTGGTACCGCAATAATGAGGTGATACAGGGAGCAACGAGGTACATATACGTGGCGAACAAGACTCTGGGTACGTACAGGGTAGCTGTGGGCAATCAGAATGAATGCTATACGATGAGCGACGACGTAACAATACCGACCTCCAAATCGGAAATGACAGATTTTTACATACCTCCGGAGTACCTTATAGGTGAGGATAAAGACCTGGAGGAAAATACCAGGTTATACCCGAATCCGACCTCCGGACGGGTTAACATCGAAATCGAAAATGAAATTACCGGTGATCTTTTAGTCAGTATTTTTGATCAGAATGGTAAAGAATTGTATAACTTTAAGTTCGAAAAAACTACAGAGTATTTTTTCACTGAACTAGAACTGAACGGACTAACAGCAGGTTATTATTTGTTTACCCTTGATCTGAATGACAGAATCGTTACAAGAAAAGTTATTATTGAATAATTTATGAGAATAAAGCGCTCAGTTTCAATCGTTTTATTGATTTTTACCGGACTTACCGGCGGATTAAAAGCCCAGGTACAGTTTTCTGATAAGGAAAAGTCGATAATCTATACCAGTGCAAGAAATGTGCTTGAGAATTATCAGACCCTGATAAACCAGATGGGCGAATTTGTTGTAAGTGATATTGAAAAAGCCAGAAGCAATGCTGAAGGATTTCTTGAGCTTTTTGTCAACAGGCAGGTTCTTATTTTCAATGACCTGGACCCTGCC
>Ga0154631_1081_pt1 | contig 10824 bp, 9 predicted proteins | sample Rifle2008BG13ft_FD_116060 | JGI IMG/M metagenome (GOLD analysis project Ga0154631, IMG submission 116060) | Bacteroidetes bacterium RBG_13_42_15 | reverse complement strand
AAAAGCCTTGACCATTGCCATAATCCGCGTGCCGGGATTAAGATATTTTCTGAACTCATTGAGGTTATGTGAGATAGCATCGAGGTTTATTTCGAGCACTGTAATATGAACCTGTTGTTCAAGAAGCTTCCCGATCCTTTCCAGCTCGAATATCCTGGCACCCTTTAACAGGATCACCTCATTCCAGAATTCCCGGCTATTAAAATTGCTTATGAAATCTTCTGTCGAATAATAGAATCTGGCTTCATCGTCAAACAAGGAACTGTTCTTCATCAGCACCTTGCCAATTCCAATGAATTTATCTATTCCGGTCTTCCTGACAAGATCTGCAACCTCGCCATAAAGCTCCTTTTCCTCCCGTCCGCTCTGAACAAAATCGGAAAGGATGAGAGTGGTCTTCCTGTTGGCCTGGGATCTGAGATATTCCAGTGCCATTCCCAATGAGCCCGGATCGGAGTTATAATAATCCTCAATCAGCTGACAGTTGTTTATCCCTGATTTCATCTCCATCCTCATGGCGACAGAAACCAGATTCGACAGGCCGCTTTTAATGATATTGGCATCCATTCCGGTTGCCAGGCACGCAGCCGCAACAGTAACTGCATTCTCTACTGAAGCCCGGTCGCTGAAAGGGATCTCAAAGTTGCCTGTGACGTTATTGAAAGTGATATCCAGAGTGGTACGTCCTTTGACCGGTTGCCTTTTTTTCACAAAGACCTTCGCTTCGTGGTTTTGAAATGACCAGTCAACAAGGTTTTTATTCTTAAGGTTCTGGTCACCCGATATTAAATTGGCAATAATCGCCTGATCTCTGCAATAAATTATAGTTGAAGCGTTTACAAACAGCTTCATCTTTTCCCTTGCTTTTACCTCGTTATCCGGGAAGCTTTCACTGTGTGCATCCCCTATGTTCGTAATTATCCCAATATCAGGATCAATGATTCTCTGAAGCTTTTCCATTTCACCCGGGGAAGATATACCGGCTTCAAAGATCCCGAATCTGAATTTTTCTTCCAGCTTCCATACTGAAAGGGGGACACCGATCTGGGAATTGTAACTTTTAGGACTTCTTATCACCGGGTAGCACCTGCCAAGAACATCAGCGAGCCATTCTTTTACTATTGTTTTACCTGCACTGCCGGTAACAGCAATAACCGTCGATTTAAAAGCGGCTCTTTTTGCAGCTGCCAGAAGCTGTAACGCATTTATTGTACTGGATGTTAAGATAAAGGCAGCATCCTGATACGTTTCGGATCGTTCGGGAAGCTTTTCAACAATGAATATTTTTATCCCACGGCGGTAAAGAGGATCTATATACCGATGTCCGTCGTGATTGCTTCCTCTTATTGCAAGAAAGGCCGCATCCTCGGCAAAACTGACAAGCCTGCTGTCGGTGACCAGTTCCGAAGCAATAAGACCAGACGGACCGACGAGTGTGCCAGCAGTAATTCCTGCAATTTCCGAAGAGGTAAAATTCACTTCAATTCTTTTTTAAGGCTTTGTTGTAACAATTTCTGCAAAGTGGTTCATATTTGTCCTTCTCACCAAGAAGCACGACCTGGGCCTCTTCAGATTTGCGAAACGAGTACTGGGCAAGACTGCCGCAACGCATACAGATAGCATGGACTTTGGTGATGTATTCCGAAATTGAAAGAAGCGCAGGTATGGGACCGAACGGTTTACCCATAAAATCCATATCCAGACCGGCAACCACAACTCTTACACCATTGTCTGCCAGACTGTTACATACCTCAATTACTGAATTGTCAAAAAACTGCGCTTCATCAATTCCAACGACGTCAACGTCGCCTGCCAGCAAAAGGATTGAAGATGCATTATCGACAGGTGTTGAGACAATTGATTTGTCGTCGTGCGAAACGACCCTTTCGTCAGAATACCTTTTGTCGAGGGAAGGCTTGAAAATCTCGACCTTCAGACCGGCAAATTGTGCCCGCCGCAGTCTCCTGATAAGTTCTTCAGTCTTACCTGAGAACATAGATCCGGTAATGACCTCTATTGATCCGCGTTTACCGCTAAACTTTCCGGAATTTTCAAGAAAATCCATACTCAATTAATGTCCGTCAGCAAATGCTAAATGTAGCTTAATTCCGTTATGACTTATATAATAATATTTACTTTTGCAAAATAAGAAAATGGTTTGTTATTAATACACCAAATCGTATGGATTTAAATGCAACAATTGATATTATCGTTAAAGATCTCAATGAGGCAAGAGAAATCATTGATGATCTGAAAAGATACCCCGGTGTTCCGGAACTTCAGGTTGAACTTGCTAAATCGAAATGCAAGAGCGCCTCGGAAGTTATTTCGCTGTTTAAAAATCTGCCGTTTAGAGGAGCTCCTGTCAGAGAAGAAAAAGTTGTTGCCAGGGAGGAAGTCAGTCAGAAAAAAGAGACAGGTAAACCGGATCCGGTTGCTCCTGTTTCCGTGAAAGACAATATAAAGGTCGTTGAAACCCATATTCCTGAAGCTTCGCCTGAAGCAAAGGAAAAACCGGAACAAACCCTCAAAAAATCAGGAGAAGCAGCAATAATTGCCGACCAGTTTTCTAACAGGCCTGAAAGTTTCAATGAAAAGCTGGGTAGCTTCAAGCACCAGGATGATGTTCTGGAAATACTTAAGACAAAACCGCTCATAAGCCTTGACGAAGCTATCGGAGTAAATGATAAGTTCGTGTTTATCAGGGAAATATTTGATGGTAACGCGGAGTTGTACAATCAGGTAATCGTGAAACTCGAAACTGTGGGAAGTCTCGCGGATGCCAGGGCTTTAGTAATGAGTTACGCAGGCGAAAATACTGAAAATGAAGCCATAAAACAGCTCTTAGACCTTATTAAGCGCAAGTTTCCCTCAAATGAGTAAACTTTTCCTGGTTCCTACGCCGATCGGAAACCTCAGGGACATTACATTCCGTGCCATTGAAGTGCTTGAGAATGTCGATCTGGTCCTGGCTGAGGATACGCGGCAGGCCCTGAAGCTGTTAAATCATTACAATATTACTGCAACAGTTCAATCGCACCATATGTTCAATGAGCATAAGAGTGTGGAAACAATCTGTGAAAAGATACTTTCGGGAATGAACATTGCTCTTATTTCGGATGCCGGCACTCCCGGAATATCGGATCCGGGATTCCTGCTCGTAAGAACATGTATCGGGAAAGGAATAGATGTCGAAACTCTTCCGGGTCCGACAGCTTTTATTCCTGCACTGGTGAATTCCGGCCTGCCGTGCGAAAGATTTTGCTTTGAGGGATTTCTTCCGGTTAAAAAAGGAAGACACAAAAGACTCTCCGAATTGGCTGATGAGCAAAGGACCATGATATTTTATGAATCACCCTTCAGGCTGGTAAAAACTCTTGATGATCTGGCTTCAGCATTCGGCCCTGACCGTGAAGCGTGCGTTTCAAGAGAGCTGACAAAGATCTTCGAAGAGAATATAAGAGGTAACCTGGCCGGGATCTCGGAACATTACAGGAAACATCCACCTAAAGGTGAAATAGTTATAGTTGTTACAGGTAAAAAGAAATGACAAATCCCAAACAACTAAATACCTCCTTAAAAAGTAAAACCGGTTTGATATGAAGCAAGTTTTGACGCTTTTTATCAGTTTCGCAATACTTTCGCGATTAAGTGTAGCCCAAACACTTAATGGGAAAATAACTGACATCACAGGTCAGCCTGTTCCATATGCCACAGTCTATATTCAGGAACTTAAACAGGGCACAACATCAAATACAAAGGGTTACTATGAAATAAAGCTTCCTCCGGGTAAATACATGGTGAACTATCAGAGTCTCGGATATGAACCGGTATTTGAAAATATTACTATAACTGATACTGTTATTGCCAGTAATGTTGTTTTACCTGAACAGATTTACGAGATAGCGGAAGTAAGGATCTCTCCAACAGGTGAAGATCCTGCTTTATTTGTCATGCGCAGGGCGATAGGGCTTGCCCCCTATTATCTCAACTATATAGATTATTATAAAGCAGAGGTTTACCTGAAAGGGAATCTGCTTATAAACAGGATCCCCAAACTTATTCAGAGATCTATGAGAATGGAAACCTCCGATGAAAACCTTACTGTATCGGCCGGAGGAAAACCTGAAAGCAGATCACGTATCATAAAGGAAGGGGATTCATTTCTGATGGAATCATTCAACGAAATAGAATTTATTGCGCCTGACAGGTACATGCAGAAGGTTATCTCATATAACACATCATTCCCGGAAGGGGGCAATGAAGTCTCTCCAATGGAATTTATCCAGGCCAGCTTTTATCAGCCGGTACTTGTCGACATGGCCATCTCTCCTCTTTCACCTCAGGCATTTTCATATTATAATTTCAGATATCTGGGTGCGACTCTGCAGGGAAATTACACAATAGATAAAATTGAGGTAAAGCCAAAACGCAAAAGCCAGCAGCTTTTTACAGGCACAATTTACATAATAGAAGATTTATGGTGTCTTCACAGTCTGGACCTGACCAATGAAAACCTTGCAGGGAAGATCAGGGTACGTGAATTATATATACCTGTTCAGGAAGAGGTCTGGATGCCGGTAAGCCACCAGTTTGACATAGATCTTGGGATATTTGGCTTCAAAGCAGATGCCGGATATACAAGTTCTGTCAAATATCTTGAAGTAAAACAGAATGACAAGCTTCAGAAACCGCAGGAAATTGCCACAGGGTTTGCAGGGAGCTACAGCTATCTTGACACAGCTAAAACAAAAACCAGGACTGAAATTGAAAAAATCCTCCAGAAGGAAGAACTGACAAACCGCGACATGGTCAGGCTTTCCAGGCTCATGGAGAAGGAATCCGCTGAAAGCCAGCCCGACAGTATTTCAAAAAACCTTGAAATAAAAGATAATACAACAAAGATCATTGAGAAAGGAGCCGGTAAGAAAGATAGTGCTTACTGGGCAGAAATAAGACCGATCCCGCTCTCGGATATTGAGATCAGGAGTCTGGAGATCAGCGACAGCATTAAAGCTGAAATGACCGGGATAAGGGAGTCGTCAAATGCGGATACAGTTACAACCGTGCAGAGAAAAAAATCAACCCCCTTCAGAAGAACTATTAAAAATATAATGAGCGGCCATACCTGGTCAGATACCACAGGGTTCAGTTTCACCTTCGGAGGTCTGATTAATCCGGACAAACTGAGTTTCAATACTGTAGATGGATTCGTTTACGGAACCGATTTCAGAATTAACAGGAGTTTTGAGGATCACAAAGCACTGACTATTTATCCTGATATCCGTTACGCTTTCAGCAGGGAGAAGATCATGTGGAGGGTTAATGCGAATTATTCAGCGGGAGGGATGAAACCAAAGCAGGTTTTCATCCGCACCGGTGCGACAAGCAGGGACATAGGTACAGGAGGAGGAATAAATCCCCTGATTAATAGTCTAACTTCTCTTCTGATTGAAAAGAACCATATGAAGCTATATGAAAGCAGGTACATCACTGCAGGATATGAAATTGAGGTTATTAACGGACTAAAACTGGAATTTAATGGCGGATTTGAAAACAGAAAAGTACTTGAGAACAATACATCTTTTTCACTTCTCAAAACCTCCAGGGAATACACTGATAACATTCCGGATAATGAATACATCGGACCTGACTTAGATCTTACCCATCTTCTGACTGACCAGAAACACATTGAATTTGTAACAAATGTTACATTTACACCTCACCAGAGGTACAGGATCTATGGGGAGAACAAAGTTCCACAGGGGTCCGACTGGCCGACATTTAAGTTCACCTGGGAACACGGAGCAAATAAGGTTTCCTCCTTTTCAGATGAATACCGGCATTTCGACATGTTCAGACTTGAGGCTTCACAGACAAGGGAGACAGGTGCCTTCAGCGAATTCAGGTGGAGGGTCAGAACAGGAGGATTTGCCGACAACCGGAATATATCCTATTTTGACTTCTTCCATTTTAATGCCCAACCATTAACCCTGCTGATCGATGATTATGATGATGCTTTTATGCTTCCGGCATATTATTCATTAAGTACTCCTGAGTTTTTCGGAGAGGTTCACATTAAATATACAACTCCATATCTGCTCCTGAAGCTTTTACCCGGATTAAGCAATACACTTATCCGTGAAAACCTGATCTTCTCGTATCTCGGATCACGATTTCACAGCAATTATTCCGAAATTGGTTATAGCCTGAGCGAAATATTCCTGCTCGGGGAAGCAGGAATATTTGTGGGATTTAATGACCTTAAATACAGCAATTTTGGAGTAAGATTTACCTTACGGCTTAACTAATCCTGCATAAAAGGCGGTTCATTGAGAGCATCCGTCTCCTGGTCAAAACCTCCTCCAAGCTTTCTCATGTTATCGTGATTCATCTTAGAACCAAGAGTAATGACCTGTCCATCTTTCATGTCGGGATTGCTTTCAATGTCAAAATCATCAATATCCACGAACTGGGCTCTCTCTTCACGGAACCTCAGCCGGATATCATCAACGGGGCCGTTACGGTTTTTAGCCAGGATTATTTCTGCTATTCCCTTGGTCGAACTGCCATCCTCAAATGTAAGGATCCCGAACTTATCCTGCCGATGAATAAATACAACCATGTCGGCATCCTGCTCAATGGCACCCGACTCTCTGAGGTCTGAAAGCAGGGGTCTCTTCAAACCGCCTCTCATCTCAACCGACCTGTTAAGCTGTGAAAGAGCCAGTATCGGTACATTAAGCTCTTTCGCTATGCTCTTCAGCGATCGCGAGATATTGCTTACCTCCTGTTCGCGGCTCCCGGCATTTTCGGGACCGGACATCAGCTGAAGATAGTCAACTATAACTATATCAAGCTTATGCTGAGCCATGAGGCGGCGGCATTTTGCCCTAAGTTCAAATATTGAAATGGCCGGTGTATCGTCGATGAATATCGGAGCCTGGACAAGTTTCTTTATCCTTGTATCAAGCTGTTTCCACTCCTCTTCCGACAGGCGTCCGTTCTTGATTTTCTCCCCCGGTATATCTGTTTCAGCGATTATCAATCTGTTTACCAGCTGGATAGATGACATTTCACAAGAAAAAACAGCAACTCTCTTACCATGATCAATGGCCATATTGCGTGCCATCGAAAGAGCAAATGCTGTCTTGCCCATTGAGGGACGCGCAGCAATAATAATAAGTTCCGATTTCTGCCAGCCTGAAGTCAGTCGGTCAAGCTTCGTGAAACCTGAAGGTATCCCTACAAGTGCGTCTTCTCTTTTACCCGCCTCTTCAATCTCTCTTATGGCCTCCTTGATTACCATGTTAATAGGAGAAACCTCTCTTTTGATATTTCCCTCAGCAATCTGAAAGAGCTCGTTTTCTGAAAAATCGAGAAGCTCTGTTACATCAATGGAATCATCGAATGACCTGTTCTGGATTTCAGTGGAGACCCTTATCAGTTCCCGTTGTATGTACTTCTGTGCTACTATTCTTGCATGATAATCGACATTGGCAGCAGAGACAACTTTTGAAGTAAGCTGGGTAAGATATACAGGTCCCCCGACACTTTCAAGCTCATCATGTGCTCTTAATTCTTCAGTAACAGTATAAAGATCAACAGGATACTCTCTCAATGAAAGGTCAGATACCGCCTTGAAGATCTTTTGATGTGCCTCTTTATAAAAGCTTTCCGGCTTAAGAATATCAAGAATTGTGATTACCGCCTCTTTTTCGAGCATTATGGCTCCAAGAACTGCCTCTTCCATATCGATTGCCTGAGGAGGGACCTTTCCGAAATCGGGTAATGCGGTGATTATTGGCCGCACACCCTGTTTTTGTTTTGCCATCGCTTTTATAATGCTGATTTATTGATGTTTACATGATGGATACTAATTACCATCAGGCCTGGTCAAAGGTAAAAATAACCATATGTAATAATCCAAAACCATTTTTATTATTACAAACATTTTTCTGTTAAAAACTTGTTGAAAAGCCAAAATAACGCTTCACGGATATCAAAATCCAATCCATATGGTATTTTTGTAACAAATACCCTGAGATGCTGGTTTTTCCAAAAGCGAAGATAAACCTTGGACTAAGGATTACAGGAAAGCGTACTGACGGATATCACGAAATAGAAACACTCTTTTATCCGGTCAATCTGTGCGATGCTCTTGAGATTGTTCCAAATACCAAAGGTTCAGAGAAGGATATTCTGATATTAACCGGTTACAGCCTTGAGGGAAAACCTGAAGAAAACTTAGTTCTCAGAGCTGTCGAAAAACTAAGGGGAGAATTTCAAATCCCTTCAGTGAGAATCCACCTTCATAAAAATATACCCCCCGGTGCCGGCCTTGGAGGGGGCTCATCCGATGCTGCATTCATGCTCAGGGCGATGAACAGATTATTCGGACTGTCGCTGGGGACGGATGATCTGAAGGTAATTGCAGCCGGTCTTGGCAGTGACTGCCCTTTTTTCATCGACTGCCAGCCATCATTTGCATCAGGAAGAGGTGAAATCCTGAAACCTGCTGACTGTTTTCTGACCGGATTTTATGGTGTACTGATAAATCCCGGTATTCTGATCAGTACAAGGGAGGCTTATGATGAATGTATACGCGCAATGCCCGTTAAACCACTGGCAGAATTGTTGAACAAACCGGTTTCGCAATGGAAGGAGCTTGTAACTAATGATTTTGAAAAAACCATTTTCAGGAAGCACCCGCCGATAGCAATGATCAAGCAGACTTTATATGACTCAGGGGCTTTTTACAGTTCAATGTCAGGCAGCGGATCGACTGTTTATGGGATATTTGATAAAAAACCGGACATCCACGAAAATCTGAAAAAACATATAATCTTCATGGGTGAATTGTAACCTCATTCCAACTCAAGCAGATCGGTTCCTTTTGACACTTTATCCCCTTTATTCACAAAGATCTTTTTAACTGTACCTTCAGAACTGCATTTAAGTTTATTCTGCATTTTCATTGCATCAAGGATCATAAGATCATCGCCTTTCTTAACAATCTGCCCCTTTTTCACCAATATATCCAGAACTGTCCCGGGTATAAAGCTCTTGATCATTTTAGGATCGGCAGGTTTATAGGGTTTCCTGTTCAAAAATCTGGCGCTCAACCTTGTCTTGTACAAGCTTGAATTTATATTTAGAATGCCGGGAGTTTCTGTCCTTTTCATCTCTGTTTCTTAAGCTATCCTGGAATATTGATCAGAACGGGGGAAGTCCATGTTTTTTCTCAAGCACCTTTACAACCTTGTTTTCCGATACTTCAATTGCATGCAGAAGGAATCGCCGGGTCTCCTTTGGTTCAATAACGGCATCGACATAACCCCGGGCAGCGGCGACATAAGGATTTGCGAACTTGGATTTGTACTCCTCCACTTTTTGTTTCCTCATCACTTCCGGGTCATCCGATGACATTATTTCCTTCCTGAAAATAATATTTGCAGCTCCTTCAGGACCCATAACTGCAATTTCAGCCGTAGGCCAGGCAAACACAAAATCTGCTCTCAGGTGGCGTGAGCTCATAGCTATATATCCGCCTCCATAGGCTTTTCTGAGTATTACCGTGAGTTTTGGAACAGTAGCTTCGCTGTATGCATAGAGCACCTTTGCGCCGTGGCGGATAACTCCTGCATGCTCCTGGTCGACACCAGGCAGATAGCCCGGCAGGTCGACAAGAGTTATAATAGGTATATTAAATGCGTCGCAATACCTGATGAATCGTGCAGCTTTATCGGATGAATCAACATCCAGGACACCAGCCATCTCCAAAGGCTGGTTCGCAACAAATCCTGTCGTTCTGCCACCCATCCTGCCAAAACCAATAACTATATTTTTAGCATATAATTCCATGATCTCAAAGAAATCGGAATTATCAACTATTGACCTGATCACATCTTTTACATCATAAGGCAGCGTAGGATCATCAGGAACTATCTTTTCAGGATTATAATCCTTATTGGGTTCTCCGGGTTCAAAGGTTTTTGCTTTCCTGCTGTTGTTCCATGGTATGAAGGTTATGAGTCTCTTGATCTGTTCGAAGCACTCATCCTCGCTCAGAGCAAAAAAATGAGCATTACCGGTGATTTCACTGTGGACCCTGGCTCCTCCCAGATCCTCCATCGATATCTCTTCACCAAGAACCGTCCTGATAACCTCAGGGCCTGTTATGAACATTTTCGAAATATTGTCGACCACAAAAACAAAATCGGTAAGCGCAGGAGAATATACTGCACCTCCTGCGCAAGGGCCGAGTATTACTGATATCTGCGGAATTATCCCGCTCGAAATGGTGTTCCTGAAAAATATCTCTCCATAACCTGCAAGTGAGTTAACGCCCTCCTGAATTCTTGCTCCTCCTGAATCGTTGATCCCTATAAGCGGTATTCTCATTTTAAGGGCATGGTCCATTATCTTGGTGATCTTTCTCGAATGCATCTGGCCAAGAGATCCTCCTGCGACCGTAAAATCCTGGGCAAAAATTGCCACAGGTGCACCGTATATTGTTCCTGAGCCGATTATCACTCCATCACTTGGAAGAGATTTCTTATCCATGTCAAAGTCACGCGCGTCGTGCTCTACAAACAGATCATATTCAATAAAGGAATCCATGTCGAGAAGGGTCATGATCCGTTCGCGGGCTGTTCGTTTACCCATGGCTTTCTGTTTCTCAATTGCCTGTTCTCCGCCCCCGAGAAGAATTCTCTGACGCTTCTCCTGGAGCTCCCTGATTTTTTTATTCACTGCCATAAAGTTTCTCTAATTTCAGGTGATCCGATGCAAAAAACTAAAAATAAGCTGCAATTTAAGATT
>Ga0154631_1094_pt1 | contig 10851 bp, 8 predicted proteins | sample Rifle2008BG13ft_FD_116060 | JGI IMG/M metagenome (GOLD analysis project Ga0154631, IMG submission 116060) | Bacteroidetes bacterium RBG_13_42_15 | reverse complement strand
GTACTAGAGGATATCGGTCATACGCTTGTCAATAATGGCTAGAGTGCAAAAAAATTGTATGGAAACTCAGAATGACAGCCACTTGTGTTTTTGGAGGAGGTGATTATCTATAAAATCTTTCCTTTGTCTCATTTTGGTAATATTTCATACATTTGTTGCTTATTATACTCCTGATTATGCATTTACTTGTTATTCCATGGGATGTGAATCCTGAGATATTCCGGATAGGTCCTGTCGTAGTGAGATGGTATGGGCTTTTATTTGCTTCATCATTTTTGTTCGGATATATAATTCTGAACAGGATCTTTAAAAATGAAAATCTTGCGGAGTCAGTTCTTGATCGTCTTACAGTCTATGTGGCTATCGGAGTTATAGCAGGGGCAAGGCTCGGCCATGTTCTTTTTTATGAGCCCGGTTATTATTTAAGCCATCCCATTGAAATTCTTAAAATATGGCACGGCGGCCTGGCAAGTCATGGTGCAGCTATTGGCATTCTGATAGCATTATGGCTTTTTGTCAGAAAAGAAAAAAAGGATTACACCTGGGTTATCGACAGGGTTGCAATAGTTGTTGCTCTTTCCGGTTTATTTATCAGGACCGGAAACCTGATGAACTCGGAAATATACGGTGTTGAAACAACAGTACCCTGGGGTTTTATCTTTCTAAGTAAAGGAGAAACGGTACCAAAGCATCCGACACAGATCTATGAAGCCCTGACTTACCTCTTTATTTTTATACTTCTTTACAGGATCTACTGGAGAAAGAAAGGGGAATATATTCAGGGTGTCCTGATAAGCCTGACACTGATTCTGATTTTTACGTCAAGGTTCTTTATTGAATTCCTGAAGGAAGACCAGGTTGCTTTTGAATCCGGAATGAAACTCAATATGGGTCAGCTTCTCAGTATCCCGTTCGTAATTGCCGGATTCATCTGGCTCTATATCAGCCTGAAACAGAAAAAGAGAATAACCATCAAAAGGAAAAGCGTAGAGCGTAAAGCGTAGAGTGAAGATGTATTCAGTAATCGGTAATCGGTCCCGATGAGATTCGCTATCGAGATCTTCGCTTCGATATTAAGTAATCAGTGATGGTAGACTGAAAACTGATGACTGAATACCGAATACATTTCACGACAGGTTTTCAGAGCCAGTCAAAGTGGTGAGCGGAAAGCGGAGGAGAAATTTTTTAAAAGCTACTTCTTGAGAATTCCATTGAACAGCACCTCTAGGATTCCATTCAGTCTCTCCTCAATGTTAAGTTCCCTTTTCTTCCAGAAAAGCGGCACTTCAAGCCCTTTGAGAGTTGTCTGAACAGCAAGCGCTGTATATTCACTGTTGGTAACATTGAACACTTTCTTCCTTGCCCCGTGATATAATATCAGGCGAAGAATAGCCAGCTCCTCACGATCATATTTCGCCCGTATTGTTTCTATAAAATCAAAATGATCAAGGTTTTTGTCAAAGATTGCATTATAGTAATTTGAGAGTTTTTCGAACGATTTCATCCTGACAAAAACATAATTTCTCATTTTGTCGACCGGTGATTCTACTGATTTTATTGCTGTAGTAAGCTCATTTCTAAGCGTATTGGCTTCGTACAACACTACCGCTTCAAATATATCTTCCTTGCTCCTGTAATAGTAATATATAGAACTTTTACCCATTTTAAGGGCATGGGCAATTTCGTCCATAGTGGTTTTTTTAAAACCATACCGGCTGAATATCTGTCCCGAAGTGACTATTATTTTTTTTCTAAATTCTTCTTTATTAACCATATAGTAATCTAGCAGGATTTGAATTTCCGGGCCCTGCAAATTTAAAACTTAAAAATTTCTTATCAAAGTTTTCGAATAGAATGGTCGAGAATTCGAATTCCGGATCTCTTATTTCGGATTCGAAATCGAAATTATAAATACCCGGTAATTTTGTAAATTTGGGATTCAAACCATTTCAGCCGGAAAGACAAATTACAATGCTTATTGACGGAAAATACTACGAGAGTATCTGGCTCGACGAAAATGACAAAGGAATTGTAAGGGTAATCGACCAGCAGAAACTGCCATTTTTCTTTGAAACAAAAGAGCTTTGTTCCGTTGAAGATGTCTATAATGCGATTAAGGATATGACTGTCAGGGGAGCACCTCTGATCGGAGCTGCAGGAGCATTCGGGATCTATCTTGCAACCCTCGAAATGACTCATCATACTAACATCCACAATCATCTCAGCAATGCAGCCAGTTATCTTGTTTCCTGCCGCCCGACAGCCGTAAATCTTTCGTGGGCGTTAAATTATATGCTGAAGAAGCTGGATGATATTACTGATCCTGAACTGCTTCCGGAAATTGCCCTTAAGAGTGCGCTGGAAATTTGCAAGACAGAAAAGGATAACTGCAGAAAGATAGGAGAATACGGTTTGCGGATAATAAAGAAAGTCAGCAAAAAGAAGAAGGGAGAACCTGTCAACATACTTACCCACTGCAATGCCGGATGGCTGGCCTGCATTGATTATGGCACAGTCACCGCTCCAATATATTTTGCACATGAAAAAGGCATTCCCCTGCATGTTTGGGTTGATGAGACACGCCCAAAGAACCAGGGCGCAAGGCTTACAGCCTGGGAACTGGGGAAACAGGGGGTGCCATATACCCTTATCCCTGACAACACGGGCGGGCACCTGATGCAGAATGGGATGGTCGATCTGGTATTTACCGGATGCGACCGGGCTACAAGAAAAGGAGATATTGCAAATAAGATTGGCACCTACCTGAAAGCCCTTTCAGCTTTTGATAATGATATTCCTTTCTATTCCTTATTGCCATCCACTTCAATTGATTTCAGCCTGTATGATGGTATGAAGGAAATTATTGTTGAAGAACGGGATCAGGATGAGGTAACTTCAGTTTCAGGTTATGCCGGTGGAGAGATAAAGTCCGTAAGGATCTGTCCTGATGATGCAAAAGCCGGAAACTGGGGATTTGATATTACGCCTGCACGGCTTATTACCGGCCTGGTGACTGAAAAAGGTGTCTGCAGGGCTGATGAAGACAGTATTAAGAAATTATTTGGAAATAAATTCGATTAAAATGGAAGGAGTAGTAAAATTCAATTGCCACTGGAGTCAGTCGGGTCCCGTCATCTCTGACGAACAGTATGAGATAATCAATTACTGGAGGGAGATACTTTACAATATGGACCTGATAGGGGCATACGAAAACGGCGTTGGCTTTGGAAACATAAGTATGAGGATCAGGGGAGGAAACCAGTTTATAGTAACAGGTTCTGCAACCGGAGAGATCCCTGAGCTGGAACCGGGTCATTATGTAAAGGTCACTTCATTTAATATTGACGATAATGCGGTACAGTGTGTCGGACCCCTGAAGGCTTCATCAGAGTCTTTGACCCATGCTGCAATATATCTTGCCGATCCTGATTCAAATGCAGTAATTCATGTTCACAGTATTGACCTCTGGAACGAGCTGATCTATAAGGCTCCGACAACCAATCCTGCGATGGATTACGGAACTACAGGGCTGGCAAAGGATATTTTCAGATTGTTCGGTGATTCAGATGTAATCGAGAAGAGGATAATCGTGATGGCAGGCGACAGGGCGGGGATACTCACATTTGGCCATGATATGGATGAAGCGGCTAATGTACTGATGCAATATCTGAGAAAAGCAGGATGACCAAAATAGCTGTAATAGGAGGCTCAGGGCTTGAAAATCCTGAAATCCTGCAATCACCTGAAGAGAAATATGCTGAAACACCATACGGCAAGCCATCCTCTCCCCTGCTTTGCGGAATTTTCGGAGATGCCGAAGTGGTAATTCTTTCACGTCATGGTAAAGATCATACAATACCTCCGTCTCAGATTAATAACCGGGCAAATATTTATGCACTGAAGAGTGAAGGGTGTACTCATATCCTGGCAACCACTGCATGCGGGAGCCTCAGGGAAGAGATCCGAAGGGGTGATATTGTTATACCCGACCAGTTAATTGATTTCACCAGGCACAGGGATATAACTTTTTTTAACGAGTTTGAGCCGGGGAAAATGAAGCACGCACCAATGGCCGATCCATTTAACAGTGATTTACGGTCTCTTGTAATTTCCACTGCATGGAACATTGGCATCCGTATTCACGAAAGAGGAACACTGATCACAATTGAAGGTCCAAGGTTTTCAACCCGGGCTGAATCGAAAATGTTCCGTATCTGGGGTGCGGATATAATCAACATGTCGGTAGCTCCTGAAGTTATACTGGCTAATGAACTTGGCATTTCTTACTCTGTTATTGCCATGAGCACCGATTATGACTGCTGGAAGGAAGATGAGGAACCTGTTTCATGGGAGGATGTTATTGCTGTTTTTAACAATAATGTCGGCCAGGTGTTGAGGTTGCTGACGGAGGTCATTCCTAAAATTAAATAAGCTGAATTATCATGATTTTTCTAATTTTATGGGACCATTCCGGCATTAAAGGATGGCCGTGATGTTCCGGATATCATGGTTGGAATTATGCACTATCCTGAAACGAAGGAACATCCTGAATTCGGATTCAGGGCTGCAGCTCCCACACTGGCCTGCAACGACAGCTATTTCCAGAAGAAGATTATAAACTGGGATCGGGTCAATATGAAGGTTGTTTAATAGTTAAAAGCGATTTTAAAAGAATAATCTGCTCCGGGCTGAACAGTCAGGAAGGCATAGTCATATCCCTTTACTGATCTTTTTGCGTATGCGACTTCTTCTCCGTTGCATTCAATTCCCATTAATTTCTTATCCCGGTATAACAGAGGAATCATAACTGTCAAACCACTGCTATGTTTTAAAGAGGAACAAAGTTTGAATGACATTTTGTTGTCTGACCAGGATATGCTGCTGAATCTGGCTTCATCCCGCATTCTTACAAATTCAGATAATTTTGATGCAGTCCAGACGGGAATACCATTTCTGCCGGCATAGGCTAACATCTTCATCAGTGGATCCCGGGAAAAGTAATACTCATCATTATGTGATTTAATACTTATGAAAGAATATACTTCCTTATTCAAACTCCTGTCCATTAGACCTTTAAAGCAGGAATAAAATCCTTCCGGATCCTGGTTTTCATTGTACTGCTGGTCGTAAACATTGTTAAGGTGCTGGTAAATATTTACCATTTTACCTGAGCTCTCTGCAAATCTCATTGGCAATCCGCTCCCGGTAAAATTTCCCTGGCGGCTGCCCATTGGACCCAGAAAATGGCCCTGACCGGAATTATTGTCATAGTGTGCATAATTGACATCCATCAACAACCCATTCTTTGCCTCAATCTCAGCCTGAGCAGAAAATTCCGGATCTCCTGATTCATTGTTTCCGCACCATACAAACCAGTGATTCACAACTGTTGACATAGGTACTCCATAGAGCTCAGAAATTTCTTTCATTTTAGCCGACAGTTCCTTGTCCATGTTGCTCCATACGGGACCGTCAGCCTCTCTGGTATCATCGGGGTGACCCGAAATTTCAAATCCCCTGGCTATCCATTTTTCAGCCCACTGCTTTGTTACCTTGTCAGTCTCCAGGACATAAAGAGACATTTTCGCTCCCATTGAATCAACATCCCTGAACTGCGGCTCAAAATCTTTTTCACCTTTGAATTCCCCGTCATTGGTGAGTGTCACAAGGCAATTCAGGGCATCGGGGAAATACCATACGCGCGGCAAAGGCTTAGCATACTTGCTCATTCGTTCAATGCAATGGGAGAGAAGGCTCATCTGCTCATCGGCCTGATTAAACACGTTGTTTGAAGTATCAACCCATCCGTCTGTGAATAAATCCATTGCCCTCAATCCGGGAATGCTATCCTTTTCAATTCCCGCAAGTTCAGGATTACCTTGCCGGGTAAATGCAATATTCCGGGGTAGGCTGTAAAGAAATGCTGCTGTCCGACCTTTTCCAAAACTATTAGTCACAACGGCAGGAAATTCATATTCTGAATCTGATATACCGCAGAACCAGGCAACAGCTTTTGCGTTTTTAATTGTATATCTCTCTGCAATTACATGATTCTGAATTTTTTTGCTGGTTAGAGATTTTCCTTCTGCCGACGAAGTATCAATGGCAATATAGTGTCCGCTAATATTTCCTGAGACCTTTTCAATCCCAAAGAGATCGGCGGAAGACTGACCAGGCTGAAAAGTTATAAGATTACCGCCTTTCCGGACATATTTCCTTAACATATTACATTTTTGGAAATCATTTAGCTGTTCTGTTAGTATTACAAGGTCAAATTGAGCAAGGAATGAATTACTTATTTTTTTGCTTCCCACGGAATCAGTAATGAATTCATTGAATCCTTCCGCTTTCAGGATTTCACCGGTAAAAGTCCCGTAATTATAATGGCTGGCCAGAATTAATATCGACTGTACCGATCTTTCCCCTGAACAACCCGTTACAGCAAAAAACAGAATAATACAGGGAAGAAGGAGTATGGAAAAAAAAGCTTTTTGTGTCATTGTTTTTTTAAAGATTCAGTCGCAATTTTTTCATAAATATCCCGTGCTCTCTGATATCTCTTCCGAACTGTATCGGGGTCGCGGGTAAAATATTGACTCCAGAGTCCTCCCGGGGCTATGTTGACCAGAATATTGTCAATCCATTTCACAAAATACCTTGCATCTTCAGCACTTGCCCTTACAGGGGCGTCTTTCAGAGAAATATATACAGGCGAGGTTTGCGACTGGTGGCCCGTCTCATCCATCCTTCGGGCACTGATCCAGCTGCTCTGATCGATTTTAAACCGGGTTGTCAGACTGACCGGTTCTTCCGGTCTTGCTGTTCCCTCCAGTTTTGCAATGACCTTTCCATTGCATATAATCTCGATTCGTCCGGTTAAAGTCTTGACCGAAATCCAGTCAACATCAATTTCAACAGTTTTCTTTCCTTTAAGCTTTATTTCATCACCCGGACCATTTACACCGTTTATTTTCAGATCAAGGAATTCAACATGCCCGTTTGTTGTTACGACTGTTCTCCCGTTTTTGATACCTTCTATCCATTTTCTATAGGTCATTGGCTGATCTTTTAACTGAACATAAGTAAGCAACGATCCGAAAGGCCTGCTGTCGTTGCACGGGAAATCAGTTCCTGCAGCCCACCCCAGCCTGAACCCGCAGTTTAACAGCCTGTACCAGGCATTTATGGCAGCATCATTCAGCCAGACATCTTCTGCAAGAAAATCAATTGTCCCGAAAGCTGCCTCAACCGGGTAATCAACAGGTATACAACATGTTAAATCATTCTGGATAGCATCATTCAGATATTGCATATGGCAAAATCCCATGATGGCATCCTGCGATTTTCCCCACTCAAGAATTTTATATGACGATTCATCCCATATCTGATGTGCCTCATTAAGACCAAGAAGAATGATATGTCCTCCCAGGGCTTTGTTTTCAAATGTAACACCTGCCGGATCAAAATGCCACTCTGCATCCCAGTGCACGATCCGGCCAGGTTCTGAATAAGCTGCATCTGATCCATTTACCTTTGGCAGGTCACTCCTGCTATCCTTTACCTCTCCGTTGCCCATGTCGGCCAGTACTGAAATTACCGCCAGGTTATTGGGTTCCATCATTGCTGTCAGCTCTGTCTCTGATATTATTGATGTTACATCACCGCAATTGCGGTGAATATGAATATCTCCGGCATACCAGTCCGAAGGTTCAGGCTTTTTTGCATTCATTGATGATGATCCATCAGTTGTCCCTGTTATGGTAAAAACAGATTCTGCAGGGATTGAAGCCCTGAAACTATTTCCTGTTACGACACTTTCATGCCCTTCAATTAAATTGACTTTGGAATTTGTATAAATCAACTTCATGTTTTTTAGAGCAGAAAGGTCGGAAAGAATGCCATCGACAGCAATAGACCTGTCGGAATTATTCCTGCCTGAGATAACAATATTCCCATCCGGGTTATGAAATGCATAAACCTGGAGATTGCTGTCTTGTCCCGTTGTGCCGATGCGCACTGAACCAGGCCTGACATACTTCATTAACTGGGCATTTTCATAAAACTGTTTGCGCGGCATCCAGCTTCCGGTTGCTGCAATGTATTCGATCAAAGGCTTGCCTTCTTCTCCTTCCAGCCAGAAGACCCAGTCATTGGGGGCGATACTGCCATAGCCATTCCTTACACCATGCTGGTAAACGCAGTCGAATCCATCCCAGAAAATATAAGCTTTAGCATTGTCATCGAGCTGACCCAGCATATTCCTGATGCCCGCTGTTTCGGTAACCCAGAAAGACCTGGCCGGATATGCAGACTTGTAGATTTTTTTAAAATAATTTCCTGCATCGTTGCCATATTGGTGTACACCCCAGCATTCCAGCTTCCCCATAAGATAAGCGTCCTTTACCATTTCGTCCAGGCATTCACCAAACAGGCGGTCTCCACCAGAGTCAGGAGCCACGAATCTGATATCACTCATTCCAATGGCATCGAGTTTTTCGGCAAGTTTCCTTACCACACGTACATACTGGATCGCATCCGGCATATTCGGACCTTCCACTATTCCATCCGGATGGTCGGCACTTTTGGAAATTGCTATAATATCAGTTTCATTCATTGGAGATACAAGTGTAAATTGAATCCTGGCCGTGTGCCTCATATAATATAGCATGGCAGCTATCGACTCCGCCAGTTCATCTTCCATATTGGCGGCAATAGTATGATCCGTACCGCCCATCCAGCTTTTTTCCGGGTCCGGAGCAGCCAGCGGTGCTGAAGCGGGTGGTGCACCCATGAAACTGATAATCAATCCATCTGTGATTCCTTTACTATTCAGATAGAGTAAGGTATTCCATACGCCCCGGAACCTGGCACCTGAAAAGACATTGTTGTAATATGTCCAGTTGAAGTTGTCCGGATCATTATCATCATTTACCTCTTCCCAGTCAATCTCTTCTATTACAGCCCTGAAAATGGTTGCTCCAAGTGAATCAACAAGCAAGTCGATTGCCGGCTGCACCTCTTTTGTATCCATATACTCGCCATTGTTCCACCATGCTGTGTTGATGTTAACGCCAAACCCATCCATGGTCTGATATTTTGTCGCACCGTCTATTTGAAGCTTAATTTCTGCAGGTTGAGCAGAAACTCCCAGAGGAATTATAACCCCCATGATAAGAATTATGAGACTTCCTTTCAGAAACCTGATATCAGGACATCGCATGGTTTACTGTGTTTAATAGTCAAAGAATAGTCACCTTTTCCAAGCTTTTTAAGCAAGTATGCATCAGGGATCAGGTCCCTGCTTACTGAGATCTCTTTCCCGTTAATTGTTATCATGAAAGGCCTGAATGACAACCTGAGATACTCAACGCCATTCTGAGCTGCAGCAGTGTACTTTACCTGTTTTTCAGCATATTGAACGCCTTTCAGTATACCTTCAGAGTACAATATGTGGTCTTCCTGGGGTGGAGCCCATTCCGGTACACCTGCAAAAGCCTGGTAAAACATCCTTGGGCATTCGCCGTAACAATCTGACCACCAGCTTGAGATGCCCTTGCTAACCGGACTTTCAAAAGCCAGTCCGGTGGAATCATTACAATATGTGACCCAGTTCAGGGAACGGTAAGCTTTTTCCCTGTAGGATTCGTCCCCCGAAACAGCGTACCACCTTGCACATTCAGCAGCAAAGCGGGCTGTCTGGTAATCCATTTTAACCAGGAAGGTGTCCTGTTCACCGACAATATTTGCTCCCCACATTGTTGATGGTTCTCCGGGAGCACTGCGAAATACAAAATTATCCTCGGTCCATCTGATCAGTCGTGGTATGTCGGTTTTCCAGTCCGGATCCAGATCGGGATAATCAAAAAGGCACAGTGTCATATTACTGGCGCTGAGGTTGCTCTTATAAGTATTACTTTTTACATCCGTATCACTATGACCGTCGGTCCAGTATCCGGTTTTCATGGGGTGTTCAAGAATGAAATCTCTGGTTTTATCGCTCGCATTCCGGTAGGCTTCCACGTTCCCAAGGTTAGACCGGATAAGGTTCTCCAATAAAATGTAACATCCGGTCCAGTTGGCTCCATAAGGGGCTGTAATTTTGCCGTCAGTCATCACAACCCGATAAGGCCATACAGATTCTGCTGCTGTTCCTGTTTTTACCTTCTTTGCCAGAACATCAGCCACGTTTAGCGCGGCATCCAGATATTTCTTCTTGCCTGTGTACTGGTACATCCTGAAATAGGTCAGGCCCATTTCACCTGCGTGGTCGACCTGTATTTCATTCAGCACCAGAGCGTGGTGATTTGAAAATCCGCGGAATAGAGTATCGCCTGCATTGGCGGTGGTATAGGGGAACACGGGCCAGGCATATTCCGGGGAGCTGGTTCCGTGTTCCAGAGTATAATCCATAAAATCGTGAATGATCTTCATTACACTGGTATCACCTGTGTAGGCATAATAAAGCCTTGCCGATTCAAACCAGTTAGGGATTTTTTCACCTATGTCATTCATCCAGGTATCAGGAAGGACAGAGTCGTTCCTGACCCTGAAAGCGCAGTAAAAATAATATTGCGGATATCCTGATCCGGGATCTGGTCCCGGAGAATTGGGAACTTTTGTCTTAATAAAATCCCATCGTAGGCGGAGAAAATGATCATAGGCCTTTCCCGTGGGAGTGTACCACGGAACGATTTTGTTTTTTTCATCCAGTACCACATTATGTGTGCAAAAAACAGTATCGGTTATCACCCTGTCGTTACTTTTGCATGAGATAATTATTATAAAAAAAATTACAATTATTAAAATATTCTTCAAAAATCCATATGTTTTCATTTAACCTGATTTAAGCCG